>Ga0256832_1000003_pt1:225000-248780 | contig 248780 bp, 234 predicted proteins | sample 134614metaG_FD_190534 | JGI IMG/M metagenome (GOLD analysis project Ga0256832, IMG submission 190534) | Hydrothermal vent microbial communities from Lau Basin, Pacific Ocean - 134-614 | ecosystem: Environmental > Aquatic > Marine > Hydrothermal vents | place: Pacific Ocean: Lau...
GTTGAAAAACAACGTATTATGATTCCCGATTCTTTTGGCACAAAAGTTTCTCTATCCTTTCCGAAAACAGTTTCACAAACAGGAGAAGGAGACATAAAATGAAAAGCTTAATCTCAGTCGTATCAGCAATCGCATTAGTTTTATTATTTAGTTCATCCATAGCTGCACAAGATTCTTTGCAAATCAAAAACCAAAAAAGATTTCAGAACAAAGGAAAATCTCAAGTCACAAAAAACATTCAACACGGCAGACGTTTTGTTGACGAAAACGGAGACGGATACAATGATAACGCTCCGGATGCAGACGGTGATGGAATTCCAAACGGATTAGATCCCGATTATGACGGTCTAAAACTGGGTAAAGGCAACCGTGGTTTTGTTGATTTGGACGGTGACGGAATTAACGATAATGCCGGAATGAACAGACGAAAAGGCAAAGGCGGTAAAAGCGGCTTCGGTATGCGAGGCGGAAAAGGTAAAGGCGGTATTTCACCGCAAAACGGACAAGGAAGGGGTCAAGGACAAGGCACAGGTAACTGCGACGGAACCGGTACGAAAGGGAAACGGGGCGGAAGAAGATAATAAACACACATTCAACGGGGCAGCTTGATCAGCTGCTCCGTTTATTAAACAAAACAGAAGGGTTAACGATGAAAACGGGAAAATCTAAATATGTTATTGTATTTATCTTTTTTATTTCTTTTTACTTCAATTCATTCGCACAATTATCGGTAAGTTTCTCAACACTGAACGGATATAATTCGAATCCTTTTAATGTGCCGAACGGAGAAGGGTCATATATAAATTCGTTTAATCTGGGTCTCGAATATTATTACCAAAAATACGGGATCGGTTACTATAACAATTATACATTATTCCAAAGTTTAACCGAGCGGAATTATTATTGGCACCAGCTCGGGGGTTGGTACAATACGGAAAATACGTTGTGGGGAATTTATGCGGAACAACGTATAAACAAAAATGATTATAACTACTTCGATTATACATATTTCAATACATATCTGAATTATAAAGGAAGATTAAATTCGGTTTATTATTTATTTAATTCTTCCATAAGTTATACAAACTACACAGAATTAAGTGAACTGAACAATCTGCTTGTTACATTCGGATTAAAAGCTTCCAGAAGCTTTGAAACCAAAACAACATTAATCGGCGGAATAATTTTTAACAATAAACACTATTCAAATTCCGATATTCTGACATTGAATACCCGAGGAAGAAGAATGGGAGGCTTCTACCAAAGCTCCGCAACTTCCCTTTCACAAATAAATATTTACGGTCGGATTAGTCAATCGATTTTACCAACTTTGGGAATTGCAGCACAGTATACATATAAAGATATTCTTTCCGGTACGGGGAAAGATTTAAGTACACTGAATTTAGCTTATAATGACGAATCCCAAATCTTCGACGACCCGGTAAGTAACGAAGGTTCTTCTTTCAATTTTCAAATAACCCAAGTACTTCCTTATGAAATGAAACTGCAAGGAAATTATTTCTATAACGTTAAAAATTATCCGGCGCAAGGAATATACTTGGACGAAGAAAACTTTGACGAAACAATATTGAGAAAAGATACACAAGAAATTTTGAATTTTGGATTGAGTAAATCATTCGATTTGTCTTGGACTCAAGTATCACGATTCACTCTTATGTTACAATACAACAAAATACTGAACGAATCGAATAGTTATTGGTATGATTATTCCAATGATTCAGTTACGTTAAATCTGAAACTTGATTTCTAAATCTCAGCTTTCACTTATCATAAAATAAAATCGTTTCGGTTGAGAATAACAAAAAAATTCTGAATATTGTAAAGGGAATAAAAAACCACCGTTCGATAATTGGAAAAAAATAAATTAAAAATCGGGATATTGAAAAAGAGCGTTAAAAATAACTTAAAAAATAAATTTAAGATTGGTCCGAAAAGTCTTATTCTGATTTTTTTAGCCGTTACAATTCTTATTCTCTCTTCGGCTTTAACGGAGTTGTATCAGAGTAAATTGGAGCTTTTCGATTTAATGAAAGCTCAATCACATTCACTTTTGGAATCTATTCTGGTATCTTCGCGAAATGCCCTGCTTGCAAACGAAAATATAGAAAATGAGATAAAGAGCAGATTGTTAAACAACGCAAATATGATAAAAATTCTCTTTGAGCATAATGAAATCTCAAACAAAACCCTTAAACGGATTGCAGAAGAAAATAAACTTTACCGAATAAATATCTTTAACAATAAAGGAGAAAAACTTTTTCAAAGTCATAAAAGAATTCATTTCGAAAAAGACCCGAAGTTTTCCCCCAAAGAAAAACTGAAACCTATTTTTGAAAATATGACGGACACACTGATAATAGGCTTAAAAGAAGCAAGGTATGAAGACGGTTACAGATTTGTTGTTGCAGTGGCTACCAAAGACAACGGAGCTATTGTTTTGAACGTTAATGCCGATAAGTTATTGGATTTCAGAAAAAAAATCGGGTTTGGCGTATTAATGAAAAATCTAACACGCAATCCCGGAATCGTCTATCTCCTACTTCAAGATTCATCGAATGTTTTGGCTGCCGCAGGTAATCTGCCTCAATCGGATGAGTTTTATAACCGACCTTTCGGCGGAAATGTGAATCCCGATACCGGTTTTACATGGCAAATAGCCAAATATGATTCTTTGGAAGTTTTCGAATCATTCCACGTATTTAATTATAAAAACAAAGAAATCGGTATTTTCCGCGCCGGATTTTCACTTGCTCCTCTCGATAAAATAAATCAAAGAATAATACGCAGAATCGTTATTATCGGTATAATTCTTATCGTTGTAGGTTCCTTGGTTTTTTCGTTTATATTCTTCAGGCAGCATTACGATTTACTGGAAAAACAATATCAAACGATTGAAACTTATTCCAACAAAATTCTAAATTCCATTCACGATGCCATTATTGTTACGGACGAATCGGGAAAAATAAAAATTGCCAACCCTTCGGCTTCAAAACTTTTGGGAACTGAATTGGAAAATCTTCACGGAAAAACTTTCCGTTCTTTGTTTGAAGAAAAAGTTTGTAACGAGATATTCTCTTCCGATTCCCGGATTGTGCAAATCGATTGTAAAATAAATGAATTACACAAGAATCTCCTCGTTTCCAAGACTCAGTTTGTTGATGAATATGGAAATTACAATACTATTTTTGTATTCCGTGACTTAACGGAATTAAAGAAGCTTCAAGAACAGATTCAAAGAAAAGAACGCCTTGTTGCAATGGGAGAACTGGCATCGGGCATTGCCCACGAAATACGCAATCCGCTTAATGCAATAGGCACAATTGCACAGCAATTAAACAAAGATTTTGAACCCGTGGAAAACAAAGACGAGTATAAAACTTTATCCAACTTGGTTTATAGCGAAGTCCGCAGAATAAATAAGTCAATACAGAATTTTCTAAAATTTGCAAGACCTGAAGAGATAAATCCCGTTGAATTCAACATAACGGAATTACTCCAACAACTTAAACAGCAATATTTACCTTTGACTTCCGAAAAGAGAATAAATCTCAAAATCGAAGAAGAATGGAAAGGAAAAGTATTTTGGGATAAAGATAAAATCAAACAGGTTTTAATCAATCTAATCCAAAACTCGATTGATGCCATACGCAACAACGGAACCATAACCGTATCAACGCAAAAAGCCGAATCGGATATAATTATAAAAATCACCGATAACGGCGAAGGAATCGAGTCGGATAAAATTGATAAAATATTTAATCTTTATTTCACAACGAAGGCGGAAGGCACGGGATTGGGATTAAGTATTGTTCAGAAAATAATCTATGAACACGGCGGTTTAATTTACGTTGAAAGCGAAAAAAACAAAGGAACAACTTTTACAATAAAATTACCAATTGAATATTTAAATAGAAAATAGACATGGAAACACCTACTTTATTAATAGTTGACGACGAAGAAGCACAGCTTCAATCGCTCAAAAGTTTTTTGGGCAAAAGGAATTTTCAAATACTTTCGGCTAGTAACGGAAAGGAAGCACTCGAATTGATTTCTAAAAACGTTATCGATATAATCATTACGGATTACAGAATGCCCGAGATGAATGGTTTATCGCTACTGAAGAAAGTAAAAGAAATAAATCCCGAAATCGAAATTTTGGTAATGACGGCATTCGGAAACATAGAAGATGCGGTAAATATTATGAAAGCCGGTGCGTACGATTATATTACCAAACCAGTAGATTTGGACGAACTTGAAACCCTTCTCAAACGAATTAACGAAAAACGAAATTTAATTTATGAAAACAAACAATTGAAAGAGCAACTGCGCGAGAAATTTCAAATTAAATCCATTATTTCCAAAAGTCCGAAAATGGAAGAAATTTTCAGTACAATTTTAAGAATAAGTAACAGCAAAGCATCTGTTTTAATTTTGGGTGAAAGCGGAACGGGAAAAGAGCTTGTGGCGCGCTCAATTCATTTCGCAGGAAACAGAAGCAAAAAACCTTTCGTAACCGTAAATATGGCATCGTTATCCGAAAACCTGCTTGAAAGCGAATTATTCGGTCACGAAAAAGGTGCGTTTACCGGCGCGGTAAATCAAAGAATCGGACGATTTGAAGAATCCGACGGAGGTACTATTTTTATTGATGAGGTCGGTGATATTCCTTTATCCGTACAAGTAAAATTATTGCGGGCTATACAATTCGGTGAAATTACAAGATTGGGAAGTAATAAAATAAAGAATGTGGATGTTAGAATAATTGCCGCTACAAACAAAAATCTGGAAGAAATGATATCGAAAGGAGAATTCAGAGAAGACTTGTACTACAGATTAAATGTTGTGCAAATTAATTTACCCCCGCTGCGCCAAAGGAAAGAAGACATTCCGCTGTTAATTGACCATTTCATAAAAAAATATTCCGAGCTGAACGGTAAAAATATAACGGGCATTTCACGTGAAGCTTTAGACAAATTAATGAAACACGATTATCCGGGAAACATCAGGGAACTGGAAAACATAATTGAACGAGCGGTAATTTTTGCTCGGAATGAAGTTATTACCCTGAGCGATTTGCCTTCGCATCTTGAACAAATTAAAATTATTTCTTTACTCGATCCCCAAAATTTATCCGACGGCTACGAAAAGAAAGTTAAAGCTTTTGAAAGGGAAATCATTAAAGAGGCTCTTTCACAAACCAACGGTAATAAAAGCGCCGCCGCCCGTTTACTTAAAATTTCCGAAAGACATTTAAGATCGAGATTGGAAAGATTGGGAATGTAACATTAACTATCTTTAACCATTTTCGGTATGTTTACGTTTGCCAATTCCAAGGCAACAACAAATTTAGTTCCTTTCCCTTTTTCACTGAACACTTCTATTTTGCCTTTGTTTACTTCAACGTATTTTTTCACCAAAGCCAAGCCTAAGCCGTTACCGTCGAAAGCCCTGCTATAACCCATTTCCTCTTGATGGAAAGGTTCAAACAAATCGGGAATAAATTCTTCGGCAATTCCTATTCCGGAATCTTCAACCGAGACGTATAAATACCGCTCGTTTTTATCGAACAGTGAAACACGGACAAAACCCTCGTTTGTATATTTAATTGCGTTATCTACCAAATTTGTAAATAACTGAGTGATGGTATATTGATCGCCGTATATTAAAGTATCGTCAATACTTTTGGATAAAGTTAATTTCAAATTCTTTTTCGCGGCAACGGGCTCGAATTCTTTAGTTAAGCTAACCAAGACTTCATTATATAAATCGAATTTTTCTTTGAAGAGTTCGAATTCGCCGGATTGAAATTGTGACATGTTCAGAATCGAATCGATCGTTCTTATCAACCTGCTAGCGCCATTTTGGATGGGATCGAAAAAGTCGGCATATTCACCGTTTCCGCCAAGGTCTTCTTTCAAGAGTGATACATAACTTAAAATTGTGTTTACCGGTGTTCTTATTTCATGCGAAATCCCGGCCAGAAATTCCGATTTCAATCTATTTGCTTCTTCTGCTTTATTCTTTGCCGAAATCAATTCCTGCTCGTATTTTTTTCTTTCGCTCACTTCTTTTTTCAGCACATTTACCATTTTGGCAAGTTCTTCCTTATGTTCCATAATCAGCTTATTTTTTTCCTCAAGCGTTTTGTTTACTTTTTCTATTTGTAAATTTTTCTGACGTAAGGTTTCATTGCTTCGTTTGTTAGCTTTTATTCTAAGAACTAACACGACAATCAGAAGAACGGCCAATACCGTAAGAATAACTATCAAGGTAATCATGTCAGATTGGTAATTAAGCTTAAGCTCTTTTAATTCATTTTCACCCTTAAGCAATTTGTTTTCTTTTTTCTCCAAATCATATTTTAATTCAAGCTCGGCAATTCTTTTGTTTTCTTGCTCGTTAAAAATTGTGTGGAGAAGAGAATCTCTAATATTATTGTACTTGAATGCATTTTTATAATCGTGTTTGAGTTCGTAATAACGGGATAAAAGTTTATATCCGGTTAAAAGTATCTCATTCGATTTTTCTTTCGGATTGAGAAGCATTCCTTTGTCAATAAGTCTTTTGGCTTCAGTTAATTTTCCGGTTTTTAATTTTACTTCAGCCAATTTGAAAAGTGAATTTATCCGCGAAAATGGGGAATCCGTTTTTTCCCGGATTTTCAGTACATTTTTAAGAACTTTCTCGGCTTCTTTTAGATTATCCAGATTGATGTAGCAGTCCGCAATATCTTCCAAAACATACGCCAAACCCACGGAATCTTTAATTTCAGTTTTTAATTTTTTTGCCTTGCTCAGAAATTCGAGCGCTTTTGAATAATTACTTAACCCCGTATAACTTTCGCCCAAATTATTTAACGCGCGCCCGAGCGAATATTGATCGTGGAGTTCTTCCGCATATTTTAATGCTGCATCCGAATATTTTATCGATTTTTCAAAATTTCCGATTTCATTATAAATTTTTGCCAAATTGTTAAGCGTTATTGCCGCATTGAGTTTGTCGTTGTTATTCTCGAAAATCTTAACCGAGTTAATAAAATACTCGATGGCTAAAGAATATCTTCCCATTAAATGATTAACCAAACCGAGAAAGTTTAGAGATTTACCTTCTATTTCTTTCAAGTTATGTTCTTTCGAAATTTCGAGTGAGCTATTAAACTTTTCAAGCGCGTTTTCAAGATTTCCTTTTTTCCATTCCAATAATCCGAAAAGGTTCAATGCTTTTGCTTCTATTGGCGGCAGATTATTATTTCCGGCAAACCGTAATGCTTTTTGGGCATAAAGCTTTGCGGAATCCAATTGATTATTAATGTAATAACCGAAGCCCAAATTGTTCAGCGCATTTCCGGTTCCTTCCAAATACTTTATTTTTTCGGCTAGCTTTAAAGCTTCGGAGGCATAAGGTTTAATTTGGGATTTGTCCGAAAAAGAATAGTAATGTGCGATTTTATTCAGTAAATCAACTCTTTCGGCACCGTTGGAAATTTTTAAAATATACTTTAAGCTATCGATAGTTCTATCAACGGTCGGTAAATATCCATAACTTTTTATTGAGATAAAAAGTATAAATAAGAAAAAATATCTATAGTGTTTCATCCATTTAAACTTCTTTAACTATTACATCATCGAATAAAAGGAAGATTCTTTTAACTTGCAGGGGAATGACTTACTAAAACTGCAGATTATTAAACAAATTATTGATACAATTATAGGAATATTATTATTAATAGTCAATTAATTTAAAATTTGAAAAATTTGATCGGCAGGTCTTATTTCGTCATACATTTTTTTCAGGGAAGAATATGCCGTTCTGTTTCCACGCGATGCCGCAATGCGGTATAATTTCGCCGCCCGTGCTTTGTTTTGTTTAACGCCTATACCGTTTTCGTAACAATACGCCAAATTGGTCTGAGCAATTACAGAACCTTCGTCTGTATATTTCTTAAGAAGTCCTACTTCTTTATCAACGCCTGTTTCTTTAAGATCAACTATTTTTAGAAAAGCCAGACGTATTTCGGCTTCTTTGCTTCCTAATGCCGCAGCTTTTTCGAAAAATTCTTTTGCTTTGAAATAGTTTTTCGGTACCATCGAACCGTTTTTGTAAAGAAGTCCCAATTCAATCATGGAAGGGACATGATTTTTATGTGCTGCCTTGCGCAATAATCTCAGAGCTTCTTCTTTTGTGACTGAAACATCGAAATCGTAAGCGATTAAAGCTGCCCAAACATACATTGCAAGCGGATTTTCTTTTCTAATTTGTTCTTCCAAATACGGTTTAATAAACGCGCTGTTCAAAATTCCGTAAATATTTTCAACCGCTTTAAATGAACCGAGACGATATGCTTGCAAATAAAAACTTAACGCATGCAATTTACTTTCGTCGGTATTCTTATTTTCTTCGATATTCCCAAGCAAATAGAGCGCTTCCGGATTTCCGATTCGAGAGGCGGAATTAATCAAAGTTAATCCCGAGCTATCCGTATCAGCGAATGTGGTATCTGTTATACCCAAATATTTTCTTAATGCCGCGGGCTTACCGTTTAACATTTTTTCGGCAAAGTCGTTCTTTCCGGATTTGATATCGGCGGTATCGGAAGAAAAGGAAAGATATTCCAATTCGAATTCCTCGGGTTTGGAAACCAATGCGGGAGAAAGTTTATGCTCTTCACTTACCACTTTTTTCTTTTCAACAACCGCGGTATCGGGACTAAATTTTATTTTTGAATTTTTGCTCAGTTCCTTTAAAATTTTACCGGCTTCAGCATAACCGTTTTGTGCGGATCTTTCGAACCATTTGTGTGCTTCAATCAAATTTTTATTAACCACAAGATTATCGAGATAAAATAAACCCAGCATAAATTGGGCAGCCGGCATATTGCTTTTTGCGGCTTTCTCAAAATTCCTAAAAGCTTTGAAGGGATTCCATTCAACTCCTATTCCGTTGTTTAACATTATTCCGTAATTAAAATTAATTGCCGGAATGTTGCTTTTTACCGCTTTTTCAATCCAGTAAACCGCTTTAGCCGTATCGGGCGGAAAACCTCTGCCAAGCAAATAACGGATACCCAATTCGTGCTCTGCAAACGGATCGCCTTCGTTCGCTTTTTCGCGTAGAATGTATCCTGCCATCAACGTGTATGAAGGCGCCGTCGGTCTTATTAACGGACAACTATCCGGACGTTTGTTCTTCTTAATTGCAAGACTTCCGGAATTTTCCTGGGCAAATACGGTTGCCGTTAGAAACGATAAAATTATGTAAACAATAAATTTAATTTTCACTTGAATAACTTTTCGAATGCGTAAAACAAAAAATACCAATTTTAAATAACTAATTACAAAACCGCTGGGGGTTTTACGACTTATGGTGTTTTACAACTTCGGAAGGAAAAAGTTTTTAGACTGCAGAAAAAAGTCAATTCATCCCGATATATTTTTTGAGAAGTAATATGTTTTTCCCGTTTTCGGTTTTATAGAAATTTTCATCCATTAAATTTTCAATTAAATACAAACCGAAACCGCCTTCGGGTAAATTTTCTATATCTTCCGGATCAAAACAAAGCGATGGTTCAATATCGGGAGGACGGGGAATACCGTAATCGATTAAGGCAATTTTAATTTCGTTCCCCGATTTTTCCGCTTTGATGTTTACCAAATTTTCGGGATTGTTTTTGTATGCATGACGTATAATGTTGTTGAGCGCTTCAGCCAAACATAATTCCACTTTACCTATTATCGATTTATCGACATTAAAATTTTTCAGAAAATTTCCTACGGTTTCGCAAACGAAATTCACATTTTTAGCATCGCTTTTGATGGAAAGTTTAATAGAAGTGTTATCCATTCAGCCCTATCCTTTCAACAATAATATTTTTTTAACGAGAAAATTATTTTTATAAAAAACAGTAAAATAGTAAACCCCGTTTTGTAAAATATCAGCGGGCAAAAAAGTTTTATACACACCCGCTTCCAATTTCGATTCGGCAAATTTTGCCACCGTACGACCAAACGAATTTTTTAACCAAATTACCAAATGTTGTTTCTCGGGCACTTCAAATTCAAAATCGTAAAAATCTTCGTTTAACTGCCGGAGTACTCTAATTGAGAATTTCCCCGGTTTTTTATAATTACTAAACATTAACAACGGCGGTGCGGAAACTATGTTACTTATCCCGCTTTCCACTCCGGCGCTGTTAACTGACACAACGGCATAATTTAATTCGATATCCGTCCGGATAAAACTGCCGTTAAAATAATTATTATCAGTCAAGTACAATATATTCGGATTATCACCCAAATAAGTTGAGCGGTTTTTACCGATTTTTCCGGTCAATATGACATATCTCACATTCGGGGAACGTCCGTACCATTCAAATCTACCCTGCGAATCAGAAATTTTCATAAATTGCAGATTTTTAGGAACACCGGGCACATTTATATTCCATTTGTAAAAAACCGGCGGAATAGCACCGTATCGCATATAAGTTTGGAACAATGAATCAGAAACTCCCTTCGGGTTTGAAAACAAATTTGCGGCACGGAAAAAAACATACCCGTCCGCAAAAGGATTTTCCCTCAGAAATTTAATTTGTTCGGGAATTTCGGCCGCCCTCCACTTTCCTGCCCGGTATAACGCCAGGCCTCCATAAACTTGAGAGTCATTTCGCTGGAGACTCCACCACTCCGCTAATTTTGCGAAATCTTGTCCGCCGCCAAAAGGCCAGTAAAGTTGAGGAACCAAATAATCGATACTTCCCTCTCCTATCCAACTTACTGCATCGGCGTAAATCCGGCTATATGCGTCGAAGCCTTTAATACCTTTCGGAACATTATTTTTCCAAATACCAAACGGACTGACTCCGAATTTCACGAATGGTTTAATATTTTTTATAGCGTTGTTTATTTCTTTGATTAGCAAATTGACATTGTCGCGCCTCCAATCGGAAATATCCCTAAATCCTCTTGGATTCCGGGCAAATGCTGCTATATCTTCATTATTTATTTCGTTGGGTGGATAAGGATAGAAATAATCATCGAAATGAATTCCGTCCACATCATAATTCTTTATAATTTCCTCAACTACATTTTTTACGTAGTTTCTTACCTCAGGTAAACCGGGATTAAGATATTTCAATTTACCGGAAGTAATAATCCACTCCGGATGTTTTCTTGTTACATGTTTTGCCGAAATTTTATACGTACCGGTTTTTCTTACTGCGCGGTATGGATTAATCCAAGCATGCAGTTCCATTCCTCTTTTATGGGATTCGGTAATTGCGAATTCCAGCGGATCGTAAAACGGTTGGGGAGCTTTGCCTTGTTTACCCGTTAACCAATACGACCATGGTTCGATATCCGACTTATATAACGCATCGCATTCGGGGCGCACTTGGAAAATTACCGCGTTAAAATTCAGAGATGCCAGCATATCCAAAAGCTTTTTCAACTCTTCTTTTTGCTTACTTACAGGCAAACCGGGTTTTGAGGGCCAATCCAAATTAACAACGGTTGCTATCCATGCGCCTCTGAATTCCCTTTCCAAATTGAGTGTTTGGGCTAAAACCGGTTGAGCGAAAAGAATTAGCAGAACCACTGCATAATTTTTGAGTCCGGTAAAAAATTTCATTAAAATCCTTTTATTTTTATGTAGGAATTTGTCTTTTTAATCCTTTTTCATAAAACAAATTTTATCGTAAAAGAAATTTACGTTATTCCGCCGTAATATTTAATTCTTTTAAAGTTATTCCCCCGAAAACCGATAATAACGCATCAAGAAGTGGTTTGTATCAATTAATAAACTATTATGAAATCCGAAAAACAGATTTTAAAACTCCTAAAAAATATTGCCGTTTTGATAGACGACACAGGGAAAATACTGGATGTTTTTTCTTCCCATAAAAATGGAAAAACGAACAACAAGCTTCCAAAGGGGGAAATAATTTATTCGGTAGTTCCACAAAAATTATCACAAAAACTTTTCAAAAAAGTTGATACGGCAATCAAAACAAAAAAAACCCAGAGATTCGAATTTCAAACCGATTGCTCTTCCGAAATAAAATTTTTAGAAATTTTTATTAATCCGAACGACAACAACAAATGTGTAATCTTCTTCTACGATATTTCCAACGAAAAGAAAAACAAACTCGCGATAAAAAGATACGTCGAAGAACTTCATTATAACAAAATTATCTCCGTCCAAAAAGCCAAAGAGTTGGCTTTGATTAACGAAAAACTTAATCAGCGGGAAAAAGAACTCCAAAAAATTAATGCAAACAAGGATAAATTTTTCTCCATTATTTCTCACGATTTACGAAGTCCTTTTACATCTTTGCTCGGCTTTGCAGAGTTTTTGGTAAATGAATTGGATGATTTATCCAAAGAAGATATAAAAGAATTTGCCGAAAATATTTACAAATCCGCAAGCGGTACGTTCGCATTGTTGGAAAATTTGCTTCAGTGGTCAAGATTACAAACTTCCAACATTGAATTTTTACCCGAATCTTATTCTTTAAGTGAACAGCTTGAACATGTCTGCGAAATTTATAGAATAAATTCCCTGCAGAAAAATATTTCGCTAATTACAAATATAGAACCGGACTTAATCGTTTTTGCAGACCGGAATATGGTAGAAACCATGATGCGGAATTTACTTTCCAATGCAATAAAATTCACTCCGCGCAACGGAACAATTACCGTGGAAGCTCATAACAGATCGAAAGATGTAATTGTAAAAGTTGCGGATACCGGAATCGGTATGCCGAAAGAGAAATTGGAGAAATTGTTTGTTGTCGGGGAAAACACAACTACGGAAGGCACCGAAAACGAAAAAGGTACGGGATTAGGATTGCTCCTTTGCAAAGAATTTGTTGAAAATAACAACGGAAAATTATCTGTGAAAAGCAAAGTGGGAAAAGGGACGGAATTTACTTTTACCCTTCCCAAAAAAGTTAAAAGCAAATTATTTCATCAGAATAGTATTTCGGGAAGGAAAGTATCCAGCCCGAGTATTTATAAATTCAGTAAATAAATGGAATCAACACTTAGAGAAAATATTGTTATTCGATTATTAAGCGATTCAACCGCAAACGGATTGGTATTAAGTGCATTAAACGGCATTACGGATGAAAACGTTTCGGTTAATACTTTCCGGAATAACTTTTCTTTTCCGGGCAACGGTTTAACAATTGTATTTTTAACCGATTCGGGCACCGAATTATTCCGGTTTATTCTGGAAGAAGACAGAAAGAAAGATCCGTTTGTTTTTCACATTGTCAACGACGACAATGCATCGCTCGGTATAACATTGGCAAAACTCGGTTTCGAAAACATATTTGCACTTCCGCACGACAAAAAAATCTTCAGGGAAAAAATTAAAACCCGTTTGAAAGAGGAATTATTCAAACAACGAAAGTCTTTCTCATTTATTGACGAGCGGAATTATGCATTCGATTCCATTTTAGGCAGTTCAACCACGGCATTGAAAATGATTGAACTTGCCAAACGAGTTGCAAAATCCCCCGCAACAAATGTTTTGATTATTGGTGAAACAGGCACCGGAAAAGGAATGCTTGCTAAGGCAATCCATCTTTACGGCGAACAAGCGGATGCACCTTTTGTAGATGTTATCTGCACAGCAATTCCGGAAAATTTACTTGAAGCCGAACTTTTCGGTTACGCTAAAGGCGCTTTTACCGGAGCGAAAGAAAATAAACCCGGTTTGTTTGAAGTTGCAAACGGAGGAACTATTTTCTTGGATGAAATCGGCGACTTGAGCCTTGAGTTTCAAGCCAAATTATTGCGTGCGGTGGAAAAAAAGATTATTCGCCGTGTTGGCGGCACGAAAGACATTCCGATAAATGTACGGATTATTTCGGCTACAAATAAAAACTTGGAAGAGCTCGTTAACAAAAAACTGTTCAGAAGCGATTTGTATTACCGTCTTAACATAGTTACCCTTTATATTCCTTCGCTGCGGGAAAGAGGCGACGATATTTTAAAATTAACCGAAAATTTTGTTCTCGATTACAGTAAAAAATTGGGAATCACCGTAAAAAAAATAGAACCGGAATTGCTGCAATTTTTAATACAATATCCGTGGCCAGGTAATATCAGAGAACTTAAAAATGCTATTGAACGAGCAATAGTTTTAACCGAGGATGGTGTTTTACGACTGGAACATTTTAAATCTTTAACCGGCAAATTAGAAGACGACAAAAAAATCAAAACTTTAATCGATTCAATTTTATTACCGGATCAAATAAGATTAGATATTAAATACAAAGAAACAGATTTGAAAACTCTCGATAAAACATATGCGAAGAAAGTTCTCAAAAAAATGAATTACAATAAATCAAAAACCGCAAAATTATTGGGAATTACAAGACCGACTTTGGATAAATTGTTAAAATAAATTTTAATTATCGTAATTAATAATTGTGAAACTAAAAGAATTTCTAAATAACGCTAAAAAAGATTCGCACACGCCGGAGGAAATGGTTATGCGGTTGAGAATGTTGTATGTAATTACAACGTTTGCAATAATCATACTTTTCACTCTCGGTGTGGGTTCGTTACTAGAAAATAATTATTCTATGGGAATATTGGATTTATCATGCATGTTCTCCTTTTTGGCCGCATTATATTATTTAAAAAAGAGCAATAACTACTTTACCGCTACTTCAATCGGAGTAGGAGTAATTAGTGTTTTATTCCTAATAATTTTTGCAACCGGCGGGGATGAAAACACCGGGCATCTTTGGATATTTACTTATCCGTTGTTTACGTTTTTCTTGTTAGGCTCCAAGCGCGGAATAATTGTTAATACAATGATGTTCTTAATCATATTGTTGTTTTTTAAATTCGGTCACTTGATTAATGGAACCATTCAATATTCAAACCATTTTATTTTCAGATTTATTCCGTCGTTCTTAGTTGTAATTGTTTATTCGTTTATTTTTGAAGAATTTAAAAAGCAAATATACCGGAAACTTGTTAGGCAAAAATCCGACCTCTTAAATACCGTAAAAGAACTGCGCGAAAAAAAAGAAGAATTGCTACTCTTGCGTAACGGACTTGAAAAAATCGTTAACGAACGAACCAAACAATTGCTCGACGAAATAGAATCGAGGAAAAAAGCACAAGCAAAAATTTCCGAGAACGAAAAAAAATTCCGGTTACTGTTTGAGAATTCGCCAATCGGAATGTATGTTTACACGCCGGAAGGTAAAGTGAAAATGGTAAATAAAGCATTGGTACAAATGCTCGGTTATCCTTCTGAAAAAGAATTAATGAAGGTGAATGTTAATAATCCTGAAAATTTTGTTGATTTCGACAGAGAAAAATTCAACCAAGAATTGCTCACCAAAGGAAAGGTAATCGGATTTAAATCAATATGGAAAAAATACGACGGTAATCCTATTTATATTCAGGAAAATGCTTCTGTTTTAAAAAACGAAAGAGGAGAAATAATACAATACCAAGGAACGGTTGAAGATATAACAAAAATTAAAGAATTCGAAGAAGCTTTAATCGAGGCGAAAGAAAAAGCCGAAGAATCGGATCGATTAAAATCCGAATTCCTTGCTCAAATCTCACACGAGATTAGAACCCCTGTAAACAGCATTTTAAGTTTTACAAATCTTTTAAAGGAGGAAATATCGGAACTTGGTATTACCGATTTAATGGAAAGTTTTAACATGATTGAGAACGGTGGCAGAAGATTAATCCGCACCGTCGACCTAATACTTAATATGTCCGAACTGCAAAACGGGACTTACCAACCTGCATTTCAAGATTGCGATTTGGCGGAAGATATTATAAAACCTATTTTATTTGAATTTAAAACACAAGCCGAATCCAAAAACATCAAATTGGAACTAAACAATAATCTGAAAAAAACTTGCTATATCGAAGCCGATGACTATACCGTTACACAAATTTTCGTGCAATTGATTGACAATGCAATCAAGTTCACTTACGAAGGGAAAGTGGAAATAAATCTTTCCCACGACGATGAATTTGTTAACGTAGAAATTAAAGATACGGGAATAGGAATTTCAAAAGAATACCAAGAAAGAATATTTAAACCGTTTTGTCAAGAAGACCGTGGTTATACGCGAAAATTCGATGGGAACGGTTTGGGACTTTCTCTGGTAAAGAAATGCATTGAAATCAACAACGCCAAAATTTCAATCCAAAGCGAAAAGGACGTCGGTACGGTCTTTACTGTATCTTTCAAAAGAAAATATAAAGACAAGTCAACGGATCAAGAAAATATCAATTCCAATATTACTGAATCCAACAACTAATTCTTCAAGACGTTTTTATTCTATAACATTAAACTATCTCCATCTTTTTGTAAACTAATTTTACACTCCGGTAACACCGCAAGTAATTTTTACATACATGAAATCATCCGTTCTTTAAAAACATACGGAAATCCAAAGTTTTTATTATGGCACGTGCATTGCAATATTTGGCAAAAAGAACCAAACAATAAGGAGTAACAAAATGAAAAAGCTAATTATCCTACTTGCACTAGCAAATATTTTTATGTTCGGTTGCCATGAAGCCGATAATCCGCTGGTTCCGGAAATTAATTCCATCGACAGTAGTCAAAACATTCAGCAACCCAACTGGATTACACTACCTAAATCCGATAACATGAGTATTGAAAAAAATTTCGCTTCACACAGAAAAATAAACGGTAAGAGAGGCGGAGAAATACGACTCAAAACCGAATACGAAGGCGGAATTCACGGTAAAGTAAAGATCGACGCTAAAATTAAATTTCCTAAAAAAGCATTTTATGGTCAAACGGACATAACCCTTTTAATTGACAGCCAAAACGGGTTAACTACATTTTATCCTCACATGCAATTTAATAAAGATGCAGAATATAATCTAAAGATTGAAGGATTGGACTTAAGCAATGTTGATCCAAGGAACATTGACTTTGTCTACCAAGCTCCGGACGGATCAATTGAAAAAGTAAAATATGATAAAATCAAAGTTGATATTAAAAAAGGGTACATCGAAGTACAAAAAGCTAAACTAAGACATTTTTCACGATACGGATTTGTTAACTAATAAATTAGAATTCTAACAAGGAGGAAATATAAATGAAAAAGTTAATTTTAATCTTAGTACTCGTATCATTAACGTTCTTCGGCTGTCAAAAACAAGATTCGTTAGTCGAACCCTCGTTAAATACAGATAGCGGCACAATAGCTAAAAAAGAAAAAGATCCGGGATTCAGTTTCTTTAATCTTAATACCAATTTTTCTAGAGACGGATTTTCCATTTACTCGAAAAGTTACACAATAGACGGAAGTAAAGGCGGAACTATCAGAGAATCGAATTATTGGGTCGATTACAACGGCAGAAAAGTTAATATGTCGGCTACGTTAACCATCCCCGCCGGCGCTTTCGAGGGTAAATTAACATTCGATATTACTTTCGATATAGAAAATCTTGCAGTCGAATTGTCCCCTTCGCCGTTTACATTTAATATTCCGGTTGAATTGGACTTGATGTTTAGCAACGTTGATTTATCAAATATTAATCCCGAAAATTTCGATTTTAAATATCTTAATCCCGATGGGACAACGGAATCGATTTCTTATAAAAAGATCAGGATAAACACCGACTGGAAATATCTTTATGTTGAAAAAGCACAATTAAATCATTTTTCAAGATACGGTTGGACCAGATAGTATTTACTCAATTGTTCTTTTTGTATTGATAAGTCATATAAATAATCTTTGTTTAGGTTCCGGGATATACCGGAACCTGAACAAGCAAAACAAACAAAATATTTTGTAAAAAAAATTTACAAACAGGTAATATGAAAAGTAAAAATTACATATCGGAAATTATAAAATTGCTCAAAACAGCGGAAAATCTAATCTTTCCGGAATGGTACGAGCTTTGTTTAATAAGAATCGAAAACAACAAAAAAACAACAAAGAGAAAATAAAATGAAAAAGTTATTAATAATACTCGCAATCGGAACTTTGTTCCTCTTCGGTTGCCAAGACGAAAATTCCGTGGTAGAACCGGTAGAAAAACAAATTCAACAACAGCAAACCGATAAACATTGGTTAGCCTTTTCCGATAACCAAAAAAACTCTATCGAAGAACAATATTACTTGAGCAAGTGGATTAACGGAGCAAACGGCGGTGGTTTTTATTTCTATGGAACAATGAGCAGCGACGTTTATGTTGAAGGTCAATTGTATGTTCCCGCCGGCGCTTACGACGGACTTAAGAAAATGGGAGTCACTCTCGATAGTGAAACAGTAACAGCCGATTTTTCACCGTCGCCAAGTACTTTTAACAAACCTGTTCTTTATTCAATTGGGTATTACGGTGTCGATTTATCGGGAATCAATCCGAATAAAGTTGACTTTTACTACATCGACGGTAACGGAAAATTAGTAAAAGCAAATTACGATCATATTGTTGTTGACGTAGACAATGGTTTCTTAGCCGTTTATTATGCGGAATTACCTCATTTTTCACGTTACGGTTTCGTAAATAATGTTCAGGATGACTAATAAAAATTCAAATAATAACAATTTCATAAAGGATATTCAGAATCTACTGAAAAACTTTATGGAGAAAAAACAAGTAAGCGATTTTAACGAAAGAGTACTTAAAAAATACGGGATAACGATAAAACAACCCGATTATTTAAGCGAAACCGATAAGAAACAGCTGGAAGTTAAATTTACACCGGCTAAAGAAAGAATGGAATTGGACAGAGCAATTACTTTCGCCGAAAAGAATCTTGAACATGAAAAATATACCGACTTGCTTTTGAAATTCGGTCAACTTTGTATTTCGCACGGAAAATACAATTTGGCGGAAGAAATACTTAACAAAGCCAAAAAGCTAAACCGTAACGAAAAAAAATCTGCGGAAGTACTTCTTGGTTTAAGCAACCTTTATGCACGGATCACAAATTTCGAAAAAGCCATTTTGTATGCTAAAAAATCACAAAAAATATTCGATAAAATAAATGATAAACTCGGTCTGGCAAAATGTAAAAATACACTCGGAACTTTTTACGCCGAACTCGGAAATCTTTCTAAAGCAAAAAAATTGTTCGAAGAAAGTTTATCGTATTTAGACCAAAACGAGCATTTGCTAATGAGCGCAATGTTATATCAAAATATTGCCGTAATTTACAGCATTTATAAAAACTTCGAACTTGCAACCGAATTTTTCCAAAAGTCTCTTACCAATTACGAAAAATTAAACGAACCGCTTAAAATTGCCGAAGCAAGACACAATTTGGCAATGGTTTATATGGATCAGCAATACTTTCATTCCGCATTAAACGAAATAGATAAGAGCATAGAGATATCACTCGAAAACGGTTTTCATAGTTTGTTGGGTCTTTCATACTTAAATAAAGCAAACATTCTATCCGAATTGAAAGAGTGGAAATTTGCAAACGCTTTTGCCGATAAAGCTCTTGAAGTAACACATGGCACAGACGACAAATTAACAATTGCGGATATTTACAAAATAAAAGGGAAACTGGAATATTACCTGGGAAATTTCGACTTGGCGGAAAATTATTTACTTTCCAGTTTACGAATAAATAAGAAATACAAGAACCAAATGAATATTGCGGAAACGTCATTGGAATTAGCAAAAGTCTATGATTCTTTAGGTAAAGATTCCGAAAGAGATGTTTTTCTGGATGTTGCTTTGCAATATTACAAAAAAATAAATGCTCAAGAACAAATAGAAGAAATAATTTTCTTAAAAAAATCGGTCCAACAACCTGTTAATTAACCTTTGGTGAAAAGAATGACAAATAACATAAACTTGTTAAAGGAAATAAAGGAAATTCTAAAAGACTTCGTCGGTAAACAAAATGCCGAAAAGTTTTACTCAAAACTAATCGGTAAGCCTTACCAAATAGAAAACGATGTTTTAGACGATTATTTACAGATTGATGCGGAAATAAGCGAAGGCAGCGATAAACGTGCGCAAATCGATATGGTAATTACTTTTGCCGAAGAAAATTTGGAAGGCGATAAATTATCCGAATTCCTATTGCAATTAGGAAAAATAATGATCGACAACGGCGAATTGGATATCGCCGAAGAAATAAATAAAGATTTGATAAACCGACCAAGCAAAAACAAACTACTTGATCCGGTAAAAGCCAATGCTTATTTAGCTCTTGCTAAAATTAATTGGCAACAAGGTATTTGGGACGAATCTCTGAAATATACCCGCAAAGCATATTACATCTTTACAAACCTTTCGGATAATATTGGCTGTGCACGGTGCGAAAATATGTTCGGAACAATTTACGGTGAACGCGGAGAAATAGACAAAGCAGCGGCACATTTCGAAAGAGGTAAAGCATACTTGTACAACAATCAAGATCCCGAAACCGAAGCAATGTTCGAAACTAATCTTGGTATTTTATACAATATACAAGGCGATTACCCGAAAGCTCTTAAGAACTTCAGAAACAGTTTGCGCATATATAAAAAATTAAGAAACCACAAATTAATTGCACGCGTAACGCACAATATGGGTATGGTAAAAACAAAGATGAAAAATTACGAAGGAGCTTTGGAAGATTTTAATAAAAGTATTAACACTTCTCTCAAATATAATTATTTATCCAATTGTGCAATTTCTTATATCGCAAAAGCTTATATTTATTCCCAAACCGAAAGACCCGAACTCGCAGAAATTTTTACGGATAAAGCAATGGAAATTGCTTACAAACTAAACGACACATTAACAATAGCCGATATTTACAGAGTAAAAGCTTTAATTCAGAAAAATTTGGGAAATATAGAATTTGCCGAAGAACTGTTTGAAAACAGCATACGTCTGAATAAAGACAAAATGAACAAAATAAATGAAGCGGAAGCCACCGAAGAACTAGCAGAGATTTATAAAGAAACAAACCGCGCGGAAGAAGCCAAAACCCACATCAAAGAAGCACTGAAATATTACAAAAAAATTAAAGCTAATAAAAAAGTGGAAACCATGAGAAATTATTTACAAAACATTTCACCAGCAGCTGCCGTTTAGCCATACACTTACGAACTTTTGTAGGACAACTTGCTAAGTTGTCCTACAACTCTCTGTTTAGTCATGTTTGTTTTCGGACAACCCGGCAGGTTGTCCTGCAATGTAAAATTAAAACCTGAATAATTCTTTTCAGGCAAAATATTTTAATCCGCAGGCAAATAAAAAATATTTAATCGTTCTCTAACTCATTACAATTCAATACGTTAACGAAATTCAAGACTTTGGCACGGTTGATGAATATTGCCGGATAAACAATCGCAAAACAAAACGGAGTTAAAAATGAAAAAAGTAATCTTTCTATCGTTAACATTATTTATTTTATCCGGATTTTCCATAAACACTAACGCTCAAATTATAGTTAAAGTAAGACCGAAAGCACCAAAAGTAGTGATAGTTCCCCACAAAGCAAGACCAAACCATGTTTGGATTGCAGGGCATTGGAAAGTAAACAAATCCGGCAGATACGTTTGGGTTAAAGGTCATTGGGTAAAAAAACGACACGGTTATGTTTGGGTGAACGGTCATTGGAAAAAAGTCAGAGGCGGCTGGATTTGGGTTCCCGGTCACTGGAAAGCAGTATAAATTTCTTTTACACCAGTTGCATTAAAATAAAAGGTAACCGTAAGTTAATGAAAAAGGGGATTATGTTGATAAAAAAATAGCGCTCTGCTTTTTAATTTAAGCAGGATTTAACGGGTTGTTTTTTGCTTTTACACCGCTGTTGTGTAGCGGCACAATGGCGGTTTAATTATTTCTTCATTTCATTTTTAATCCTCCCTTTTAATTTTACCAATACACTGTAACACCCCTCTGCTGTAATTCCGGAATGTATTTGTTAATCGATTTTTCATTAAGGGGATTTTTAACCAGACTAACAAAATCACCCATTCCTATTCCTTCGTTTTTTACCAACGGTGAGATGTCTTCTATTTTATTCTCATCTAATATTATTTTATTAAGGTTAGGTAAAAATTCGAGTACTGAAATATCCTTTATCTTATTCCGACTTAAATAAAGTCTAACAAGCTTTTTGAGATTCTTTAACGGAGTAATGTCTTCAATTTTATTATCTTTCATATGCAAAAAATCTAAATCAATTAAATTTGAAATTGGCTTTATATCATTGATATTACATGCCGATATCCACAACGCCTTTAATTTTGTCAGGTTAGATACAAAATCAATATTATTCAATTTTTGGTTGCTCAATTCCAAATCTTCCAACTGCTTAAAATTTTCTATAACACTTACATCGGTAATTAGGGTATCATACATTATATTAAAGAATCTTAATTTCGTTAAATTTTTTAAAACCGAGATATCTTCTATACTTAGATCAGTATCAAGATTAAGGTATTCCAAATTTGTTAATCCCGCCAGAGGGGAAATGTCTTCCAAATTATAATTTTGATTAATTCCCAAACGCTTTAACTGCTTTAAGTTTCTTAGGGGTGTAACATCGGTAATATCTTGCAAATTTAACTCCAATACCTTTAAGTTTTTACAGTATTGTAATCCCTCTAACGAACTAACCTTGGGAGCAGTAAATCCAACCATATTTGCCGCTAAGGTATCAAGTTTCAACAAATCTTCTTCTTTAATAACATTATGTTGGTTCTTTAGATAATACCTCGCAGAAATTTCAAGCCTCGGATCGACAATAACACTTTTTAACCGGGGTGTAACGGTTATTATTACTTCGTCGGGTTCGCTTCTACCTTCGGCGCTGCTTACAACCAAAGTAAATTTGTATACTCCTTCCTTTACAAAACTTACCAAATGTGTTTTATTGTCTCCCGTCCATATTTCAGCAACTTTTTCGGGGTTGCCCGGATCTTGAGTCCATTCATACAAAGGGTTTCTTCCGGGGTTTTCGCCCAAATAACTTTTACTTGCGTCTATTATTACATAACTGCACGCCGGTATTGTTTGATCCGGCCCGGCATCAGCTACAAGAGGTTTTTTCTTTTTTACTTCTACGTTATTATCACATTTGATTAGTAAAAAGATTGTTATAAGAGAAAAGAAAAGAAGAATATGGTATTTTGCGGCAATATTTTGCATTTTACCCTCCAGGGTAATTAACAAATATCAAAGCGTTTATTCAATTTTTAGTTCAACAATATTGTTGATAACAGAGCCACCAAATGCCCTGAAAAATTTATCTACATAATAAATCTGACCATCTTTTTTTACTACATAAATACCAAGCCACGGTATTTTTATCTCTCTAACAGAATTTACCAATTCGGCTTGTGATGCAAACGGACCTAAATTTCTAGCCATGCCGAACATTTCAACAACATCTTCGGCTTTTACAATAAAAACGGTTGTATCTCTATATTCTAATTTAATTGCGCCAATAATCCAAGCTTCTTTTTCCCTCTTAAAAAAATTCAAAATAGTATCTCTTTCACTAGGTGAGACCTTCCCGTCTTTATTCCCTACTCCGTCGGCTAATACTTCAAATTTTATCTCGGTTTTATGTTTTGGCGGGTTTACTTCCGTTATGCCGCATGAGGTAACAACGAAAGCAACAAGTATGGTTAAAATTAATATTTTCTTACTATATTTCATGTAAATTAATATGATGTTAAAGTTATATACTTAAAGTAAAAAAAAAAAAAAAAAAAAAAAAAAAAAAAAAAATATTAATTTTTTTTAAAAAAAAAAAAAAAAAAAAAGGAAAAA
>Ga0256832_1000004_pt1 | contig 248355 bp, 210 predicted proteins | sample 134614metaG_FD_190534 | JGI IMG/M metagenome (GOLD analysis project Ga0256832, IMG submission 190534) | Hydrothermal vent microbial communities from Lau Basin, Pacific Ocean - 134-614 | ecosystem: Environmental > Aquatic > Marine > Hydrothermal vents | place: Pacific Ocean: Lau Basin...
GTGCTGAGTAGCGTTAAAAAAATAATGCTGTTTGAGTCCCGGTATATCGGCAGATATAGCGGGACGAGTTCATTATTTTTAGCTACGTAGCTAAGAATTTTAGCAAATTGTTTTCAGTTTACCCCTAACGAAGTGGGGCCTTGATTTTTTCTTTGGTTCGTTTCTTTTGTATCAAGACAAAAGAAATGAACATTTGTTTCACTCCTCTGGAGTTTTGGTTTTGTGTTAGAATCATTGTTCTATAAATATGTCACGCCTAACGGCGTTTACCAGATAAAATAGTGAGTTCTTTTTAGATCCCGAAACAATCCGCCAGTGGCGGACGGGATGACAAGTTCTTCTTTTCGTCAATCTGCCACACTGTTATTGAACATCTTGAATGTCATGCTGAACTTGTTTCAGCATCTTTTTTAGTCTTTTTTATGTTCTGACCCGTGTTGTAAATAGAGGCCGGTTAAAAAATAAAGTAAATCGATTTGAACTCATCCCAAATCAATATCAAGACAAGGAATAATGTTTTATTCCGGTTTTTCTATTAATTCCAAAATATCATCCAGCTCAACCGGTTCGGTTTTATCGTCAATATCCAAAACGACTAAAAATCCTTCCAAAACTCCGGTAGAGAAAAATGCATTCATCAATTTTGCTTGATCGCTTTTAATACATTTCCCCGTTTTTTCGTCCCAAATTTCCGTTGAAGAAAGACAACCGCGCGTGGGCGTAAGCGGATAGTAAGGTTTGTTCTCATAGTATTTTAAATCGTCGGTGGAGCCGTGCATAATCAACAATCGCCTTCCCGCCATTCCGGCGTAGAATGTTTCGTAAATCGGTAAATAATTTTGCCAACTTTCCGGGAGTAGTTGCATGTATATTGCTTTGGTCCATTTTTTCCCACTTAACGAATTATGAAAAAATTCTTTTACGCTAATTTCAAAGGGTAGACGGGTCAGGATGTTAGGGGTCGGACCAATAGATTCGGTAGGAGTAATGTACCAACCGACGATGGAAAAAATTCCTTGCGGTGTGTTTCCATTCGACAAATATCCTGGAAGATTTGCATATGATAAACCAAGCTGTTTTACATAAAAAAGTTCACCGTTCCGGTTACGCAAAAAATCACCGTTGGGTTTCCTGATTATTGTTATTCCCGGATAATTTCTGTTTTTTCTGAACATGGAAAAAATTATTGTCTTGCCGGGTAAAAACTTGTGTGAAAACAGCGCACTTAAATCAGGCAATTTTTTCAACCTTTCTTGTTCGGATTTGAGTAAATATTCATGAAACAAAAATAACCGCGGTTTATTTTTCCAATTTTTAAATCTTTTTTCAACCTCGGACAAATAAAACTCATAGTTTCGCGATTCGAAATCATTATTAATTAAATAATTCGCAGCAATAACAAAAATATCGGCATTGTTTGTCGTTTTAAAAATTTCATTTATGATTTTGGTGAATTTATTAGCAAAAACCGCAGTGGCAGTTTCAATTCCCACATATAATAATTTTGTGGGAATGTGCTTGTAATTTTCTAAAACGGTTCCAACAATCTTTCCCGATTCTAAATTATCAATGTACAGCGTTTCAATTTGATATAGAACTTTTACCCAGTTTTTAAAATCGTATTTAGAAGGTAGTTTGCCTGCAAACGATTTTAATTTTTCTTTTATTTCCGTTTGCCGCTTTATTTTGTTTTCCGTTTTTACATAATCCGAATGAAGTTTATTAACATCAACTTTTCTTTGTCCTTGAACGGTTCCAATGAAAAGAAATAAAAACAGAGGAAGTATCTTATAAAATTTTATCATGAGCCGATGGATTTTTTTACATTAAGTTAATAATGATTTCTTCTATTTCTAATCTGCTTAGGTGCACTAAATTTTGTGTTATCTTTTTTCATAATTAAGCTTTAACTTTGCACTCAAAAATAAAGAATTGGCATGAACAAATCTCTTCTTTTATTAATTCTGTTATTTTTGGTTTCTGGGGTGACGAACGGTCAACTGAAAGTACGGAAATCTTATTATCCCGATGGCAAAGTTTATTCGCGCGAATCTTTTGTCGATGGAATTTATGAAGGCAAATCCCAATGGTTTTATCCAAGCGGAAATTTGAAAATGGAAAAGGAATTCAGTCAAGGTAAACTGAACGGTTGGCTCCGGTATTATTATGAAACCGGAATAATTAAGGAAGAACATCATGTTGCGGATGGTGTATTGGATGGATTATCGAATTATTATTACGAAAACGGGGGTTTGAAAGAATCGCGGAATTACAGAGACGGAATTTTAATCAGTCGGCATTTAGTAGAATACGATTCTACGTATCAAGTTGATCTAAAAGTACAAAGTGTAGTTGAAAAGAAAGAGAAGAATAAATACGAAGGTGAATTTTTGTGCGATGCCGATATTTGTCCGGAACCCGTCGGCGGTTTGAAAGCAATAGAGGAAAAACTGGTTTATCCCGAGCATGCAAAGTTATACGGTTTGGAAGGAGACGTTTTAATAGTTGCCAAAATAGACAAAAGGGGGAACGTTATTGACGTGAAGGTTGCCAAGGGTATCGGATTGGGTTGCGATGAAGAAGCAAAAAAAGCCGTAATGGCAACAAAGTTTATTCCCGCGCAGAAAAACGGTAAGGTTATTTCTTCCGAAGTTGCGTTTAAAGTTAAATTCAGATTAAAAGACAAACCGCAGTTTGTTTCACATTCCGCACCGATTAAAGCAAAATCCGCCGGAGAAGATTTGAAAAAATACTTGAGCGTAAAAATTAAAAAAGACAGCACAATCAATTATAACGGTGAAGTGAAAGGGAATAAGAAACTTACGTACATCTCATGCGATATTGATAAATGTCCCGAACCGAAAGGCGGTTTGGAAGCAATTTTGCAAAACTTGAATTATCCGTTATTAGCGAAGCGGAAAAAGATAGAAGGGAAAGTCAAAATACAAGCAAAAATTGACGAATTCGGATTTGTGCTTGATACGAAAGTGGTTGAAGGAATCGGTTATGGTTGCGATGAAGCTGCGGAATCGGCAATTCTCAAGACCGAATTTATTCCAGGAGAAAAAGAAGGGAAAAATGTTCCTGCAGAAATATTAATTTCGGTTCCGTTTGTATTACCGGAAAATCAAAAATAAGCGGGGAATATGAAAACAAAACTTATAATTCTAATTATCTTAACTCAAATTATTGCAACTGTTACTGCCCAGCGCCGTGTGAAAACGGGGAAAAATTATATCCAAATAGTAATTCCCGAAACCGATACGGTTAAAACGACTTTGTCCCGGTACCGCTTGGCTGCAAATACATTGCCGGCCAGCAAAGTTCTGATTAACGGAAAGAGAGTAAAGGTTTATAAAAACGGGGTTTTTGTCCATCTATTCAAGTTGAAAACCGGCGAGAACAAATTTTCCATTATTTCAAAAAATAAAAAGGGCAGGGTATCGAAAGAACTGGTTTTTATTAGAGAGGATACGGAATTAAAATCCACACCGGAAGATACACTTAGGATTGAAGACGAAATGATGCTGCCGGATAAAGACATTTGGTTGGACGAAGGGGACATTTTGCAAGTAAGAATGAAGGGAACTCCAAATTGTGTTGCAACTTTTATGAACGGCATTTTGATGAACGAACTTCCCGAGGAGGAAACTGGCGGAATAAAAGGAATTTATACCGGGATTTATAAAATTAAATCCACGGACGAAATATGGCAGAAACCGGTGACTTTCAAATTGGAAAATTTGTCCGGCGAGATATTTGAAAAAAAATCGAAGGCAAGAATTTCAATTACCCCAAAGGAGTTTCCCCGCGTTGGCGTAACGGTCGGAGAACGGCCGTATTTGAATTACAGTTTGGGTACGAACAGATTGGGCGGCGCAAAATTAAGTTTTCTGGAAGACGGAATTAAACTGATTATAAACGGTAAAGTGGGAAATCAATACAGGGTGAAGTTAACGGAAAATTTAACTGCATGGATTCCGGAAGAACAAGTAAAACTTTTACCGCTCGGTACATTTTTGCCACAGACCTTAACGGAATCGTGGAATGTTTACGGCGACAAAAAATATGATTACGTTGTAATAAATTTGAATGAAAAAATTCCGTATTCCACACGCCAGGAAGTAAATCCGACAAAAATTATTGTAGATTTATACGGCGCCGTGGCAAATACGAATTGGATTACCCAGCATCTTAATACATCGGAAATTAAAAATGTTTATTACGAACAAGTATCAACCGGTTTATTCAGAGTCACAATAGAAACAAAGCATAAGCATGTTTGGGGATATAAAATCGGATATAAAAATAAAAGTCTTGTTATACGGATTAAAAGAACTCCTAAAAAGTTAACTATTTCGAATTTTAAGTTTATTGTGGATGCCGGTCACGGCGGAAAAAACAAAGGGGCGCTGGGAGCTACCGGAGTTAAAGAGAAAGAGGTAACTCTCGCAATCGCCAAAAAAATAAAGTTGCTTCTTGAAAGGAACGGCGCAAAAGTAATTTTAACCCGTTCGGATGATTCTTATGAAAAGAACAGTAAGCGTTTGGATGTAGCGTTAAATTCCAACGCGGATTTTCTTATCAGTATCCACACCAATTCAGTTGGGATGTCGACAAATCCAGTAAGGGCGAGCGGAACAAGTACGTATTACAAACATATTTGTTACCGTCCGCTTTCGCAGGCAATTTATAAAAGAATGCTTGAATTGGGATTAAAGCAATTCGGTAACATAGGAAGTTTTAATTTTGCATTGAATTCGCCCACGGAAATTCCGAATGTATTAGTTGAAACCGCGTTCATTTCCAATCCCTTGGATGAAATGAAATTGTTAAACAAAACATTTCAGAAAAAAATTGCGGAGAAAATTGTCCGGGGAATCAAAGATTACTTGAAGGAAGTAAGGAACGATAATAAGAATTAAGCCGAAATTATGGATTAGTAATTTGTCATTGGTCATTTATTATCGGTCATTTGTCATTCGTTATTGGTAGTTTGGGATTTGGAGATTGATATTTGGGATTTGTTATTTGGAATTTCTTGGTTGTCATTCCGTCCGCCTTCGGCGGATTGAAGAGAACCTGTCATCCCGTCCGCCTACGGCGGATTGTTTCGGAATCTAAAATGAACTCTCTATTTTGTACAACAAACGCCATCGGCGTGAAATATTTATAGAACACACATTACAACACAAAAACAAAACTCCATTGGAGTGACATATTTTGTCATTTGAAATTAGTCATTTGTCAATGGTCATTGGTCAATAGTAATTTGTGATTTGTTGTTTGGGATTTGCAATTTGTTATTTGTTAGCCACTAATTTACAAATAAAAAATAATTTTAGGAACGCAAGGTTTGCGTCCCCTACATCTTACGTTTCACGTCTCTACGTTTCACGTCTCACGTTTTACGTCTTTCGTCGCACGTCTCTACGTTTCACGTCTCTACGTTTTACGTCTCACGTTTTACGTCTCACGTTTTACGTCTCACGCCTGGGATTTGTGATTTCTTTTCTGGCGTTTCTACCACCGTGTGAACGGAAGAAGCAATAAATTATTTATAGTAATGGCATTATTAAAACAAATTAATTGTAAGCAGCTCATAATACGGTATAAAAACAACAGTAGTGTTCTTAATTTTTATCTTTGTGGAATGCTCCAAATTAACTACGTATGCTAAAGAAGGGGAATATTTTTCAATAAAACTCCTTAACGATCTTTTTATAACATTATTTTTAATCGATGAATATTTTACTTCTACAGGTATGATTTTATTGCCGCTGACAATAACAAAATCTACTTCCGCCTTATCTGTAGTTCTCCAAAAGTTGATTTTCCACGGAGTCCACCGCACTTTCTCGTAAAGAATATTTTTAACAAAGTTTTGGAATAAAAAACTCAATTCGTTTTTGTTATCAATTAATTGAAAAATATCGTTTGCGAAATTTCTCAGACCCATATCATAGAAATAAATGGTTTTGGATTTTGTTAATTCCTTCTTAATATTTCTATAAAACGGAGAAAGTGTATGGATTATAAAAGTTTTTTCCGCATACCGAAGATATTTTTTTAACGTTGCCACCGAAATTCCGATTTGTTGCGACAGAATAGAATAATTGGTGAGCTTACCGATATTAGAAGCCAAAAGTTTTATTAATAAAGTGAACGCGTCGGGTCGGTCTATATTCAAAAGATTAACAATATCCTTTTCAACGTAACTGTTATAAATTTCGTTGATAATTTTGGTTTTCTCTTCGATTGAAACTTCCGTTATTACTCTTGGATATCCTCCGAAACTTAAATATTCGGATAAGTAATAATTTGTTTGTTCCATTTCCAAACGGAGATATTCGTTAAGATTATTTTCATATTTATAGTCAGTTTTAAAATTTAAGAATTCCTCAAAAGTTACGGGCAGAAGTTCAAATATTCTCTTTCTCCCGGTTAACGATTCTTTGATTTGTTCTTTTAATTCAAGACTCCCGGAGCCTGAAACAATGAATTTGTAATTAAGGTCTAAATCGTAAATGCCTTTGAGAAACAAGCCTGCATTATTTTTTCTTTGGATTTCATCAATAAATACAAAACCGCTTTCTCCTATTTCCAATTTTATTTTTTTTAAAAGTAATTCTTGGGATTCAAAAAATTTTTTGTCGTTTTCGAAGTCAAGATTAAAAAATACAATTTTTTTAGCTGGTTCGATATGTTTCATTAATTCTTTCATTAAAGTGGTTTTGCCTATTTGGCGCGGACCGACAATAATGGAAATTTCCTTGGCGGAAAGATGTTTCACCAGCTCATCAAAAAGTTTTCTTTTGATTAATTTCATTGGATTTACCCGATAATTTAGTATTTGAAGTTATTAAAATATCGGGTTAAATGCAAAATCAACTGTTATTTTTACCGCCGTATGCAAGAAATTTCAACCTAAAACAGTTTTGTAAATTTTAATGTTCTCTTTGTCATTTGGAGATTGGTATTTGGGATTTGTTATTTGGAATTTCTTGGTTGTCATCTCGAAATAAGACTTGTCATTCCGTCGGCCTTCGGCGAATTGAAGAGAACCTGTCATTCCGAATTTATTTCGGAATCTAAAAAGAACCCTTAGAACAATAAGATGCTGAAACAAGTTCAGCATGACAATTAATTGGAACAGCATGAAGAAAAGAGGAACCTGTCATTCCGAACTTGTTTCGGAATCTAAAATGAACTCTCTATTTTGTACAACAAACGCCATCGGCGTGACATATTTTGTCATTGGGAATTAGTTATTTGTCAATGGTCATTGGGAATTGGTCTATGATCATTTGGGATTTGTTGTTTGGGATTTGTAATTTGTTATTTGTTAGCCACTAATTCGCAAATAAAAAATAATTGCCGGGACGCAAAATTTGCGTCCCCTACATCTTACGTTTCACGTCTCTACGTTTCACGTCTCACGTTTTACGTATTACGTTTCACGTCTGTAATTTCTAATTGTTTTTCCGGGAAGGCGGGCATTCATTCCGCCGCCCGAAAAGTTATTCATCTATTTCAAATTCAGGTTTAATATCCACCGGAAGGGATTTTAACTTGTCCACTAAAACTTTCATTGTAGGGGTAACAATTCCGTATTTAGCAATTAGTTTTTTTGCCCCTTCGTAATCCCCGGTAGCTTGAATCATCAAGACCTTATTTGCCAAATCCTTTAGAACGTTATAAATTTTATCAAAATTCACTTTGACCTTCTGCGTTTTTTCATCAAACTCGTATGCCCCGTTATCCAATAAATAATTGTAAATAATTGCGTTGCCACCGCCATGGGCTTCGGAAACACCAAACCGTACGGAACGGAAAGTTCCCGCTAAAAACGTGGTCCAAATTTCTTTTTCAAACGAAGGCGGGAAAACACCTTGTTTAATCATGAAAATATTGTTATACATTCCGAGAATATCGGCTTTGCATTCTTCCAATTTTGAATATGTTTCTTTTAATTCTTTCTTCACTTCGGTTTTTCTGCCGTTTACGGTAATAAAACCCGGACCGATACCGTGGGACATTTCGTGCATTAAAGTATGATTGAAAAATCCGTCGAATGTAACATACTTCAGTTGTGCGGGGTCTAAAACTATTTCCGCAATTGGTTTAAGGAGTTTATCGAATTTTGCTTCGTGAATATTTTTCAGCATTACTTTTTTGGAGCCTTTTGCTTTTCTTACGCGTTCGTCGTTCGGAAGGTTAAACGCCAAAGTCTGAACCCCCGCTTTTGCATCACCTGCGCAGTAAATTTCCTGAACAACAACTATCGGGGATTCGGAGCCACGCTCGAAATTTTTATGCTTGTCGGGAATGGGTAAGTTCTTTTCCATTTCGGTTAAAAAGCTGGCAAACTTTTTCAGCTTTTGGGTTTCGGCCGGATCCACAATTGTAAGGAATGTTTCAAACGAAGCTTTATAATTGAACAACTCGTCTTCGTAAACTTCGTATGGTCCAATCACAACTTCAATTCTGTGATCTTTCAAATCCATCCACGCCATATCGCTTTCGTAATAATCGTTTGTCAGAAATGCTTTTGCTCTTAATGTTAAATATTTTTTCAGCGAAGGGTTATCCGCAAAGTCTGCCGCTTCATTTAGTAATGCGGAAATTTTTTCCAATTGTTGTTTATACTCGATACTGTAAGGAATTGAAACCAAATTTCCGTCTTTTCTGCGGATTACCGTAAACTCGGATGTAAAACTTTCCCTGTCTTCAGGATGTACTTTCAGCCAATTCTCAAATTCTTCTTTAGTCATATCGGAAGGATAGAAATTTGCGCCTAGCGGTTTTTTTTCATTACCGATAAAAGGTTTGTTGTGGTCCAAGCGATCGAACGGTCCGAACATTATATTGAAATATTCCAAACGTAATTTATCAACAGGGTCTTTAGAGTTTTCCAACTGTTTTTTTATTTCAAAATTTTTTGAGTAAACCTGGCTTAAAAAAATTGAATCTATTAGTTGAGCGGCTTTATGCAAGCGTTTAACTACTTCTTTTTGCCTTTCGTTTAATAAAGAGTGATCGTATGTAATTTTTGTTGGTGCGAATTGTGCAATTTTTTCTTTAAGGATTTCTTCTTCTTTATTAGCCATTGGTTTCTCCGATTTTGTGCAACCGAATATTATAAATGAAAAAAATATTGTCAGAATTAATGAATGACTTCTCATAACTTCCCCTTAAAATTATTTGGATTGCCGAAAAATACCAAAAAATAAACACCGGAGTAAATCATTTTTAAATTGCTGAAATATTGTAGAGAAAAGTTCCGGATGTGTATACTAAATTAGGCAATGTAATAAATTAAAAAGCCGTTTTTCCGGCGGTTATTAAGCTTTTCCCGTTTGGTATGTTCATTGAATATGTATTAGTGAACAACCGCGAGGTGTAAAATGAAAAAGATAATTTTGTTAGCAACGGTTTCAATATTTTTCTTCGCAAATCTAAATGTCAGCGAAGCTCACAGATTTCACCGGTACAATAGCGCAATAACATTCGATTATTTTTACGTATCACTTTCACCATACGGCGAATGGATTGAGATAGATTACGATGTTTATGCTTGGCATCCGTACGATGTCCCGTACGATTGGCAACCTTATTCAATCGGGCGTTGGGCATGGACTGAATACGGATGGTATTGGGAATCATACGAGCCGTTTGGTTGGGCTACTTATCATTACGGCAGATGGTTCTACGACGATTATTACGGTTGGCTGTGGATACCCGGCTACAGATGGGCTCCGGCTTGGGTCGAATGGAGATACAACGATATTTATATCGGTTGGGCGCCGCTGTCTCCTTACGCCAGATTCGATTTTAATTTCGGTATAAGATTTTCGGTTAATTGGCGAACACCATACAGGCACTGGCATTTTGTAAGATATCGTAATTTTTGCCGGCCGAATATAAATATTTATATCGAAAACAATAATTACGGTATTTACCGGCGTACAAAGTATCGCACCAACTATTTCGCCGATAACGGCAGAATAATTAACAGGGGAATCGATAGAAATTTCATCGAAAGAAGAGGGAATTTTAGAATTAGAGAAACCAAGCTCAGAAAAGTGGAATCTCTTAGGAGTTATAGAAAAAGGGAAATAAAAGGGACAAATGAAATCAGAGTGTTCAGACCGGCGGAAAGGGAAGTAAAATCCATAAGAAGAACGGGGAGAATAAAAATAAGAAAAAGCGAGAGAAAAATAAATTTACGTACAAATAAGTTAGCTCTGCGCACTAAAAGCGAAAACAGAGCTGGAATTATTAAAAAACGTAAAAGGAAAAGCGACTTAAACTCCGGAACTTTTTCACTCCGGAAAAGAACCAAACGGAATTACAATGCGGGAGACTTAAGCAAATACGAACGGAAGGGAATGGTTAGAAAGAATAATGAGAAACGAATAAAAAACATTAGAAAATCTGTTCCTCGGAAAGTTAAAAAAAGAAATATTGTAAAGGAAAGAACAAGAAAAATTTCCGTTAATCCTTCGAGGGTTTTACCTAAAGATAAAAGGGAAGTGAAAAAGAAAAAGACCGTTATTAAAAAACAAAACCTCCGTTAGCTTGTTGTTGTTAATGCTAACACGATTGCCTTTGCAAATATACCTCCCGCCCGGAATGCAAGGGCAATCGCTTTTATATCCCTTCCTCTGAAATAAGATAAGTCAAAATAGTAATGGCAGCCGAACCTAATTCCAATTCACGTGGATGAACCTTATCGAAAGTATCGTGTGCCGAGTGGTGAAGATCAAAATATCTTTGCCCGTCCGGTACAAAACCGATTAATGCTTTTGCGTTTTTTATTTTAGAAATGTCTGCGCCGGTTCCGCCGGGTTTAATCCAATCGATTAATGCTTTATTTAATAATGGAAGCCAGCTCCGGAGTGTATTCAATGTAAGGGAATCGGTTTTAACGGAGAAACCCCGGGGAGAAAACCCACCACGGTCAGATTCGATTGCTGCAATATGTTTTTCCCGAGATGTATCGGCTAGTGCCGCATAAGCTTTTGCTCCGCGCGAGCCGTTTTCTTCGTTCATAAAAAGTACACAGCGTACCGTCCGTTTGGGCCGGATGCCAAGCCGCTTAAAAAGGGATAGAACTTCCAGTGAATGAATAACTCCCGCACCGTCATCGTGAGCACCTTCTCCAACGTCCCAACTGTCAAGATGTCCGCCTACAACAATAACTTCTTCGGGGTGTTCGGTCCCTTTGATTTCCCCGATTACATTGTACGAAGTACTTTCCGGAAGATTTTTGCAATCGAGTTTTAATCCGACCTTGACCGATTTATCCAATTCGATAATATCGCTGAGAAAATCGGCATCTTGCAAACCGATTGCAACGGCGGGGATTTTTTTTAGCGAATCGGCATAAAGCATAACTCCTGTATGGGGAACGTTATCGTATTTGGATGTTACCGACCGGACAATTACTCCTGCCGCACCGAATTTTGCGGCTTCTAATACTCCGTAAACCCTGTATTTAACTGCTTTTCCGTATGCGCTGAATGTATTTATTGTTGTGTTATCGAAAGGAACATTGTAAAAAACTATTTTGTCACGAATTTTATCGCCCAAGTTTTTTAACTCATCAAAATTATGAACTTCTACGACTTCGGCAATTAGTTTATCACCGCCGGTTCCAATGCTTCCGCCAAGTGCGGTTACTTTAATTTCTTTATAAAGGTTCAGTTTATCACTGATTAATAAAGCCTTTTCTTCTTCTCCCCGTTCCCAATGAGGAACTTTACACGGTTGCAGCCAAACAGAATCCGCTCCCAAATTCTCGAGTTTTGACTTTGCCCATTTTATTGCTTTTACGGAATTTTCGGAACCGCTTAAGCGCGGACCAATTTTACAAAGTTCGCCCAGCCATTTGTAACCGGTCCATTCGCTTAAAGCCGTTTGTACTATTTTATCGGCAATATTATCATGAAGGCCGGTTCCGGTGATTTCTGTCTGTGCAAAGTATTGAGTTGCCACTAAGAAAAATATTAAAAAGTAATTGAAAATTTTCAATTGAAGTTCCTTAATTATTTTATTGGTGAAAAATAGCAATATACATCGAGAAATAATAAATAATGGTTCTAAATTTTTAGAAGGAGGAAACATAAAATTTTTAATTTATGAAATCGATGCTTAATCAGTAAAAAACGTTGCATGTATTCAATCTACAACCGTATGGACGGTGATGGCAGTGAAGAATTGGAATTTGTCATTTGTCAATGGGAAATGTCATTCGTAACTTGAAATTATTTACTTGTCATCCCGTCCGTCTCCGGCGGATCGTTTCGGGATCTAAAAGAATTCGTTATTACAATGAGATGCTGAAACAAGTTCAGCATGACAACAAAAAAACTTGTCATCCCGAATTTATTACGGGATCTATAAAATAATAATAAGATGCTGAACCCCCGAAAGCATCCGGGACAGCATGACATTCTGATTATTGTATTTTGTTTATTTGGAGTTTTTCACATGCTTCTTTCCGTAAATTGTCATAAAAATCTAAATAAATTTGGGGTTTTGGTTAATATTTCAAGAAGTAATCTTATCTCGGTAATAGTAGAAATGAATACCTCTTCAAATTGTATGATTGATAAAAAAAATAATTTTAAGTAAATTAAAATATGCAAGGATATAAGTTCACTAATTACTTTTTGTTTGAAGTCTTGCGCAAAAGACCTTATTTGAAAAAGGAATATTGTATTAGAGTTTTGAAAAATCCATTAAAAACCGAGAAGCAAGAAAATAACAGATACAGATTCTGGGGGAGGATCGAAGAGCTTGATAACAAATTTTTGCGCGTAATAACTTTAAGTGATAAAATTACAATACATAATGCTTTTCTCGATAGGAGATTTAAGTTATGAAAATAAATTATTATGAAGAAACTGATTCATTGTACATCGATTTGTCGTCAAAAAACAGTGTGAAAAGCGAGGAAATAGCGGAAGGAATAGTGCTAGACTATGATTCAGAAGGTAATCTCGTGGGAATCGATATTGACAATGCGTCACAGAAAATTGATCTTAAAGAATTAGTTTTATCAAAAATTCCGTTTGAGATTCAAAAAATTTCCGCATAAATTAATTTAAAAATTTTTCTATAATCAAAATTTTACAAAGCTAAAATTCTTCCCTAAAATTGATTAGTTTGAGATTCATAATTTTTTATTTGTTGCCGCAAATTCGCAAATAAAAGAATTGGGATTTATCAATGGTCATTCGTCAATGGTCATTGGTTACTGGTCAACAGTCATTTGGAAATTGTGATTTGTTGCTCTCATTCCGTCAGCCTTCAACTGGATAGCAATTAACTTGTCATCCCATCCGCTTCGGTGGATTGTTTCGGGATCTAAAATGAATAAACAGATGCTGAAACAAGTTCAGCATGACAAGCATTCGGGACAGCATGACAGTTTATAAGACTTGTCATCCCCTCCGCTTCGGCGGATCGTTTCGGGGGCTAAAATGAATAAACAGATGCCGAACCAAGTTCGGCATGACAACAAAAAAACTTGTCATCCCGTCCGCCACGGCGGATTATTTCGGGATCTAAAAGAATTCGTTATTATAATGAGATGCTGAAACAAGTTCAGCATGACAAGCATTCGGGACAGCATGACAGTTTATAAGACTTGTCATTCCGTTCACCAACGGCGGATTGTTTGGGATCTGAAAAGAACTCTTTAGTCAAACCAACAAACTCCGTCAGCCGTGAAATATTTATAGAATACGTTTTCTAATTACAATATCAGAACTCCAGAGGAGTGAAACATGTGGTCATTGGGAATTGGTCAGTGGTCAACCGTCATTTGTCATTTGCTAATCAAGTTATCCCAAACATTTGATAAAAAAAGAACCAACCTGGTTTACAATTTTGTTATGGCGGGCAATAAAAAACCCGGATAAAAATCCGGGCGAATAAAATAAAAAGGAGGCTAATCGAGATTTTATCTTGCTTTTATTTTTCCTTCTCTTACCAACTTTGCCAATTCACCGGTACCGTTTTTTGCAAGCGTACGCAATGCTCTTGTGCTTAATTTTACCGTTACAAATCTATTCAATTCTTTTACCCAGATTCTTTTCTTTTGCAAATTAGGCAAAAATCTTCTTTTCGTAACATTGTGTGCGTGTGAGATATTGCTTCCGCTAATCGGTCCTTTACCCGTAACTTCACATTTTCTCGACATTCTAAATTTCTCCGGTTAATTTTTATTTGAACCCCAATTTTACAAAAAAAATATTTAAAATGACAAATTAATTTTGAGTATCTCCTGCAGCATTTCTTTGAGACAATTCACGGTCGAGTAAAAATAAACCGCTGGGATCATTCCCGATCAATTTGAAACTTTCTACAATTTTAGTTACCGTATCTTCTTCTTCCACTTGTTCGTCTACAAACCAATTGAGAAACGTAGCGGTGGCATGATCTTTCTCGCTATAAGCTAAATCAACTAAAAAATTTATTCTTCCGGTAATATGTTTCTCGTGTGCCAAAGCATCTTCAAATGCAGCTTTGGGAGATTTCCAAGAAAATTTTGGTTTTTTTATTGCTTCCAATTTTACTCTTCCACCGACACGTATTATGTAATCGAAAAATTTCATTGCATGGAGGTTTTCCTCTTCGGCTTGCATCCTCATCCATTGCGCCATTCCTTCTAAATTTTTATCTTCGAAGTAAGCGCACATCGACAAATAAAGATATGAAGAAAATAATTCTTCATTTAACTGTTTGTTTAATTCTGTTTCCATCTTTTGCGAAATCATACGACCTCCATTATTTTATTATTGCGTTTTCATAAAATATTCATTATCGGTTTTTTATCCAAATAAAACAAAGATTAATTTTTATATTGAGTGTTCGATTATAATGTTTTTAACATATTCCCGGAAATAACATGCATTTTAAAACCCTTTTCATGATTAATTTTTTACTTTTTTCCGTTTTGCTTTCTGCACAAGAATTCCACAGCATTCATAAAGAACATTGGGAAAAGTTTGGGAAAGACTTAAAGATTGTTAATAAGACAAATTTTCAAACGGAACCGATAATTCCCTTGAATCAAGAAAAAGCGAACTCATTAACAAAAACCGTTTTCGGTTATCTGCCGGATTGGGAATATCTAAACGGGGCACACAATAATTTAAGGTACGATCTGCTCACTCACATTGCCGCATTCGATTTTTCCGTTTCGGCTAACGGAACCATAAGTAATCCGGCAAACTGGCCGTGGACGGATGTGATAAATACCGCCCACTCTAACGGCGTGAAAATAATTATGGTGGCGGTCAATTTTGATAGAGATGAGATACGGGGGTTGCTTACAAACGAATCGTACAAACAAAATTTTATCAATAACGTTAAAGCAAAAATCTCGACTTATAATTTGGACGGTGTAAACGTTGATTTCGAAGGACTTTATCAAGATGACCGTGGTTCCCGAATAAATAATTTCATGAAAGCGTTAACCGATTCGGTTCATGTGGCATTCCCCGGTAAAGAAGTTTCGTTTGCGGGTCCGGCTGTAAATTGGGGAAACTATTGGGATTTGAACGGTCTCGCTAACAGTCTTGATTATATTTTTATCATGGCATATGATTTTTTCGGGAGTTGGAGCTCTACTGCTGGACCTACATCTCCGTTAACCGGTGGAAATTATAATGTTACGAATACTGTTGTTTCGCAATATTCTTCTGTGCGACAAAATCACCCTGAAAAATTGGTTTTGGGTGTTCCTTATTTCGGTGCGCATTATAAAACGTCGGGATCTGCGGAAGGTTCTTCCGTAACGGATTTTGTCGAAAGTCCACGTTACCGTTCGTATATTCAAACCGCCGGAACGTACGGTGAGATTTGGTCGAATACGTACAATACTCCTTGGACACGATGGAATGACGGTGCGTGGCATCAGTTGTGGTACGATAACGATTCGAGTTTGGGATTGAAATACGATCTGGCTGTTGCATACGATCTGAAAGGCGTTGGAATGTGGGCATTAAATTACGACGGCAGCAGACAAGAGCTGTGGAATTTAATAGACCTGTATTTTGGCAGCGGTGCACTTCCGCCGCCCGAAACTCCCGATAATTTCCGGATTTTGGTGGAAAATTCTTCCGAGTTGAGATTACAATATTCGCCGTCTCAAAGCGCTGCGGGATACAAAGTTTATATGAGCAAAGACGGCGTAAACTTTGGAGATCCGGTTTATGTTACCGGTACGGATATTTATGTGGAAGGTTTAAGCAGCGATTCCGTTTACTATTTCCGCGTTGAAGCATATAACGCAAGCGGTGAATCGGCGCCTACTGAAGTGCTCGGCGCTATTCCGTCAAGTTCCCAGCCGGAAATTTTAATTGTTAACGGATTCGATAGAAACGCCGGAACCCCGAATAATACCCGGAATTATATAAACAAATATGGCATTCCGTTGTTAACAAAGGGCTATGCTTTTGCATCCGCTTCGAACGACGCTGTCTTCCGTGGAAAAATTTCTTTGAATGATTACCAAACAGTAATTTGGATATTGGGTGATGAAAGCACGGCGGATGAAACATTTAATTCCCTTGAGCAGGACAGCGTTAAAAATTATCTTAAAAATGGGGGAAACCTTTTCGTGAGCGGTGCGGAAATCGGTTGGGATTTGGTGGCAAAAGGCGGATCGAACGATAAAAACTTTTACCACCAGTATTTGAAAGCCGAATATATTAACGATGCTCCAAATGGGCAAAAAGCAACTTATTATTCTTTCGAACCGGTCGGCAATACTATGTTTTCCGGTCTTCAGCAAATGACTTTCGATAACGGAACACACGGAACTTTCGATGTCGATTGGCCGGACGCAATAGAAGCGATTAACGGAGCGGAAAATATTTTCAAATATGTAAATGTTTCTACGGCTAACGGTTATGCCGGTATTGCTTTTACCGGAACTTTCCCGGGCGGTAATGCACCCGGAAAATTAATTTATTTGGCCGTGCCGTTTGAGACAATTTATCCGGAAAACTCCAGAATTGATTTGATGGATAAAATAATTGATTACTTTGCACAACCGGTATCGGTAAACAACGGTTCACAGAAAATTAAAAACGGGTTTGTGCTTTACCAGAATTATCCAAACCCGTTTAATCCTTCGACCGTTATTAGCTTTTATGCGCCTTCGGAGGGAACGGCATCAGTGCGGATATTTAACACCTTGGGCGAATCTGTTTGGTTATATAACTCTGAAGTTTCACAAGGAATAAATAAAATTATTTGGAACGGTATCAATAATTACAGTGAAAAAGTCGTTTCGGGAACTTACATTTACACAGTGGTTTTCAAAAATGTAACGGGTAAGGTTTTTCAAAAATCGGGTAAAATGATTTTAATGAAATAGGGTTTTTAAATGAAAAAAATTTTAATGATAGCAATACTTTTGTCGGTTCTTTCCTTTGTTGGATGCTCGGGGAAAGAAAATTCGAAACAAGCCGGGGAAGGTAATACGCATCAAAAAACGGAGATGGAAAAAGAACCGGAAGGTTTTAAATCCATTCACCAACGGGATTACGAAAAGTATAATAAAGATACTGTTAAAGTAAAACAACAAAAGAAAAAGAAAGAAACAATAAGATTTAATTAAGTATTACAATGAATAAAATTACTTCCCTGTTGTTAATCATTTTGCTACTGGGCGCTTGCGGAAAGGAAAAACAAACACCAACGCTCCGTAAACAAACACAGGGCAAATGGTTAACAATTGATTCGGTTTATGCATCGGATACCAAAGCGCTTACGGAAACTTCGGAAGGAAAATTTTTTCATCCCGTAATTTCGGCAAACGGGAAATATTTATTTTTCACAACCGAGAGTTACAACGGACTTTGGGTAAAGTTTTTGAATGAAAATAAAATTAAAGTTTTATCGTCCGCCCGGGGTGCAGGCTATAAATTTTCGATAAATGATGACGGAACAAAAGTATTTTATCGGTTGAGAATCAAAACTTCCAGAAAGCACAGAATGAATTTCTCGTTGATAATGCAAGATGTGGTTTCCGGAAATATTAACATAATTGCTACATCCGAAAAAAGAATATCTCCGCCGGTATTTTTAAACGGTGAATTAATTTACTTTTTGGGAGATAAAGTTCACCGGAAAAAAATAGAAGATTCTGCCGGAACGCTTGGCGGAAACGACAAATGGGCGCTTATTCATTTTAACGGGAAAGTTTATAAAGTTTTGCCCGATACGGTGAAAGAATTAAATATCGGTAAGGAAAATATAATCGATATCGAGAAATCTCCCATTGGAGATAAAATAGTTTTTACTATTAGGGGAGAAGGAATTTACGTCGGTAAAATCAACGGGGAACCGCATTACATTGATTCCGGGCAACATCCCAGTTGGTCGCCCCAAGGTAATATGATAGTTTACACCAAAGAAAAATCGGACGGAATGAAAATTTTGCACAATGAAATTTTTATCGCAACGGTTTCGCCTGTGAAAATTTTTAATCTGAATCTGAAAGGTGAAACACCGGTTTGGCATCCGGACGATGAGCATATTATTTATTCAAGCGGTAACGGGAAAATTCTTAAAACTAAAATAAATATAGTTTCAAAGAGGTGAAATGAAAAAATTATTTTTAATGATGTTTTCGATTGCGACGTTTGTTTTCGCGGGAAATATAAAAGTTGCGGAAGACATACAATTAACCGGCAAATCCCAAGGCGAATTTTATTTTCCGAAGTTTTCGCCTGACGGTAAATCCGTATTCTTTACTTCCGGGAATTTTAGAGGGTTATGGCAGCTTAATTTGGAGAGCGGTGTATTGAAACAAATAACCGCATTACCGGGGGCAGGATATAAATTTGTTTTAACTCCCGATGGCAAAATTATTTATTTCAGAACTACGGAATATAAGAACAAACGCCGGTTTCACCGGTTGATAGAATATAACATTTCTACCGGAACGGAAAAAATATTGGAAGAAAATGAACGCAATCTGTCGCCGCCCACGATGGCGTGGAAGAGCGGATTATTCTATTTAAAAAATGAAAAGCTTACAAAAATTAATGCCCAGCTCAGTAAAACTGATGAAAATACCGCCGGTTTGGTTTATATAGAAAATAGAAATTTAATTCTCGTGCGTAACGGTAAGAAAACAATATTAAATCCGTTGGGCGAAGGAATTTATTTATGGCCGTCAATTTCACCGGACGGGAAGAAAATCCTTTTTACGTTAGGCGGAAAGGGAAGTTACATCTGCGATTTTAACGGAAAAATTTTAACGGAATTAGGTTACGCAAATTATCCGAAATGGTCGCCTGACGGTAATTGGGTGCTTTTCATGAAAGATGAAGACAACGGATATAATTTTACAGAATCCGATTTATATGTGAAAAGCAGCGACGGGACGGAAGAATTTAAACTAACATCTACAGACGATATTATTGAACTTTACGGCGAATGGTCGCCCGCCGGCGATGCTGTTGTTTATCACACGGATAAAGGGGAGATCCGTTTGATTAAATTAAAAATAGAAAAATAAAAATTTAAACAAAACGAATAAGCGGTTTATTATGCTCAAAAGATATTTTTTAATCGGCATTTTATTGGTTGGAAATCTTTTTGCTCAAGATTTTAATAATTTAAGAATTTACATTAATCCGGGTCACGGCGGTCATGATAGTAACGATCGCTATATTCCGGAAACCGGTTTTTGGGAATCGGAAGGGAATTTGGCGAAAGGTTTATATTTGCGGGATTTGTTAGTCAGTTTTAACGCAAACGTTAGAATGAGCAGGGTAACAAATAACTCATCGGACGATTTGCCGCTTTCACAAATTTCGGAAGACGCAAATAATTTCGACGCCGATTTTTTTCACTCGATTCACAGCAACGCTTTCAATGGTCAAACCAATTATACACTTTTGTTATACAAGGAAGTCAACGGTGCTCCGGCGTTCCCCGAAGCTAAACAGATGTGCGATATAATGGCGGATAAAATTTATAAAGCGCACAGAACCACCACAAAATATACACGCGGAGATTATTCCTTTTTGGGGTTTAACCTTGGAGTACTTAGGAATTTAAATATGCCCGGGACACTCTCGGAAGGTTCGTTTCACGATTACATCCCCGAATCATGGAGATTAAGAAATGAAGCGTATTTGAAACACGAAGCATGGGCGATTGCAAAAGCATTTATTGATTATTTCGGTCTGCAAACTTTACAAGTGGGGGAAATTGCCGGAATTTTAAGGGATCACGATAAATTGGTTGATTATTATTATAAACCTTCGACAAATGACGGAAAGAAACCCCTGAACAATATTCATGTTACATTGTTACCGGACAATAAAATTTATAACGGCGACAGTTACAACAACGGGTTTTATTTATTCGACAGTTTAACTCCAGGGAATTACCAAGTTATTGTAACCGCTGAAGATTATTCAACCGATACGCTCGATGTGGTGGTTCAAGCAAATCAAACATCCTTTGCCGATAAATGGCTAACGCTTGTGGAAAATTTGAACGCGCCGCAGGTAATTTCTTTCACACCGCAAAATGGTTCCACGGATGTGAGATTATCATCTGTGATAGAAATTAATTTCGATATACCGATGGACAAAAGCAGTGTGCAGAATGCGTTTTCCGTTTCGCCCACTGTTTCCGGTACGTTTAATTGGTCGAATAACGACAAGACCGTTAAATTTACTCCTTCCGCTAAGTTAACCAAGGATACTCAATACACCGTTTCGGTAGATACTTCGGCGAAAACCGTATTCGGGGTTTCACTGTCAAACAAATTATCGTTTACTTTCAAGACCCGTAAAAAATTAAATTTGGTTTCGTTTTATCCTTCCGATAATTCAACCGATATCAGCACGACCGTAGTAATTATACTTACATTCGACGCACCGATTAGCGTTAATACCTTGGGGAGCAATATATTCTTCAAAGATGCAGACGATAACTCCGTATCGCTTGCGGCCGATCAATCCGCATTCGAAAAAGGACAGATTATTTTTTGGTCGGTATATCCCCTTGAATATAATTCGCAGTATAAAATTATTCTTAACAGCGGAATTGGCGATATCGACGGCTTAACGCTCGAAGAAAATTATGAAATTAATTTTACAACCGAAAAAAATACTTATTCCGGCGGTTCAATAATAGATAGTTTCGAAACAGCAGGCGATTGGTGGGAACCTGAACAAAGCGGAAGTACGGTAGGTGTTGATCCTGCCGTAACCAATTTTGAAATTACTTCAGAAAAGAAATACAGCGGTTCGCTTTCGGGAAAATTGACATATAAATTTACAAGCGAAAACGGTGTTTGCAGATTGTATAATCCGCTTGAGCCGAACTTGGGAAGTAACGATAACGGCATATTCGGAATGTGGGTGTTCGGGGATCTGAGCGGAAATATTCTGGAATATTGGTTCCGGGATTCGCAAGGAACGAATGTCCCGTATTTTGTGGATACATTAAACTGGACAGGTTGGAAATTAAAAACCATATCCCTTGGCGATCTTGGGATTTCCGGTGACAAAAAATTCCACAGTATTGTTGTAAAGAGAACCGTAAACGGGAATTCCGAAAGCGAGTTATATTTTGATGATTTGCAAACCGATATTATTCTGCCCGTAAGAACAGAAAATTCATTACCGGTAACTTACCGTTTATACCAAAACTACCCGAATCCGTTTAATCCTTCAACAACAATAAAGTATTCAATTCCCAAAACCCCCCTTAATCCCCCCTTTGCTAAAGGGGGGAAAACAGGGGGGTTCGTAACTCTTAAAATTTACGATGTTCTGGGCAGGGAGATATCAACCCTTGTCAACAAAGAACAAGCTCCCGGGACTTACAGTGTAACATTTAACGCACAATATGCCGCAAGCGAATTACCGAGCGGAATTTATTTCTACACGCTCCGGGCGGGAGGTTTTGTTCAGACCCGCAAGATGATTTTGTTGAAGTAGCTTATACAATGCCGGAGAAAGTCTCCCGGGATTTACATTGCGAATCCCAATATCAAATACAAAACCGATGCGATTGCTCCCGCCGTTAGGGCATACGGCAATTGTGTTTTTACATGATCGATATGGTCGCTTGCCGAAGCCATCGATGAAATTATTGTGGTATCCGAAATCGGTGAGCTGTGATCTCCGAAAACTCCGCCCCCCAGCACAGCGGCAATGGATAACGGTATATTAACATCCATAGCTTGTGCCATTGGGACCGCAATTGCAATCATAATAGCAAATGTTCCCCAAGAAGTGCCTGTGGAGAAGGCTATAAAACTTGATACAACAAAAATAATAAAGGGAACAAAATGCGGGGAAAGCCATTGCTTGGAAAGCTCTGCGGTGTATTGACCGGTTCCCAATTCCCGGCAAACATTTCCGATTGCAAACGCAAGCATCATTAAAAGGGCGAGGGGAATTAATCCGCCGATTCCTTTGAAAATCAAGTCCATTGTTTCTTTGAACGAAAATATTTTTTGTGTTTTATAAAGTACTCCGCCGACAAAGATTGCAATCAACACGGAATAAAGCACGGAAGCAGATCCTGAACCTTGACCGATTGCAAAAAATATTTTTTCCCAAAACGGATATTGGTCAATGTTTTCCACACTATTCCAGCCAGTAAATACAAGCATGAACGGCATTAAAATTACCATTGTGGCAATGGGTATAATCATATTCCGGGCTTTCGGTTTAATTCCGCTTTTGGGTTCCAATGCAATAACTTCGGTGGAGATCATCGGAACCGCACCGTCCCGGATTACTTTCCCTTCCTTTTGTGCGCGCTCTTCCGCTTTTTTCATCGGACCGAAATCTTTTTGGGTAAGAATAATCGTTACCACGAGAATCATTGCCAGCATCGGGTAAAAATTCAACGGGAAAGCCGAAACCATTATTCCCAAAGGATTATCGAAACCTTGCGCGGCGATTAATCCCATTATGTAGGCACCCCAAGCGTTTAACGGAATTAAAATGCAAGTCGGTGCTGAAATCGAGTCGGCAATGTAAGCCAATTTTTCGCGCGGTATTTTTAATCTGTCAAACACGGGACGAAATGTGGTCCCGACGGTTAATGCATTAATACTTGATTCCACAAAAATTGCCGTTCCCACAATCCAAGCCATCAGTTGAACAATAACCCGGCTTTTCCCGATTTTCTTTTCTTCCAAACGATGCAATAAATTGTTAACTCTATTAACAAATCCTTCCACTCCGCCCGAGCGTTGGATGAAAGCAATCAGCGCTCCTACCAAACTGCTGAACATAATCGTTCTGGTATTGCCCGGACTTTTAAAAACATTCACCAACGCTTCTATTGTCGAGACGGTTCCGTTAATTAAATTTCCGCCGCTTAAAATCACCCAACCCAGCCAAATACCCAACAAAAGCGATACAAAAACCTGGCGTGTTTTAATTGCCAAAACAATAGCTATGATTGGAGGGAAAAGAGACCAAAATCCGTAATGTTCCATATTTACCGGTGATATTTTTGATTAAATGCTATTATGAACTATATTGATTTGCAATATAAAAAAATCTTTGAATTTTAGTTGGCTGTTTATAATTTGGAACATGCAACAATATTAAAAATTTCCGGAGCGAAAATGAAATTTACCGGTAAAATCATAACTATCGTTTCTTTGTTTGTGTTAACCGTTAATCTTAGTTATGCTCAATATAATAAAGGGTTTTGGGAAACCGGCTTTGAAAAATCGGGTTTTACGGAAACCGAAACATACGCCGAGACGATGCGGTATTTTAAAACGTTAGCGGAGTATTCACCTTCTGCAAAACTTTTTAGTTTCGGCAAATCTCCGCAAGGGCGTGATTTGAATTGTTTGGTTGTTGCATCCGGTAGGGAATTCACTCCGGAAAAAGCAAGAAACAGCGGAAAGGCAATTATCTTAATTCAAAACGGAATTCATTCCGGAGAAATTGAAGGCAAAGACGCAAGTATGATTTTATTACGGGAATTACTCGTTGAACAAAAAAATACGGATTGGTTGGACAATGTGATTTTATTGGTCATTCCGATATTTAATGTTGACGGTCACGAAAGGAGAAGCAAATATAACCGCATTAATCAAAACGGTCCCGCTGAAATGGGTTGGCGCGTTACCGCACAAAATTTAAATTTAAACCGTGATTACACAAAAGCCGACGCTCCGGAAATGAAAGCGATGTTAAAACTTTTCAGCACATGGTTGCCTGATTTTTATATCGATACTCATACTACGGACGGTGCGGATTATCAATATACGGTAAACTACGATATTGTTAACGCTTCCTTTGTTTCGCCCGAAACGCGTAAATGGATTAAAAACGAGTTCGAACCATTCATTCACAAAAAAGTTGAAGCCGATGGATTTTTAATCGGCCCGTACGTAGGGTTTATACGTGGAAATCCCAAAAACGGAATCATGAAATGGGTGGCAGGTCCGAGATTTTCTCAAGGTTATGCAGCAGTGCAGAACAGACCGGGACTATTGATTGAAACTCATATGCTTAAACCTTATAAAGACCGTGTTTTTGCCACTCTCTCTTTACTTAAAGCCGTAATCGAGCTAACAGCCCGGCAATCGAAAATGATTAGGGAAATGAATATTATAGCCGATGAATTCACCAAACAACACTTTGTTAAACAAAGAAACGCTTATCCGCTTTCTTATACAATCGATACTTCAAAATATACATCATTTGAATTTAAAGGATTTAAAGCAGTGTACGATTCCGGTTGGATTGCCGGGAAACCGGTAATTAAATTTACTCATCAAAAAGAAAATTTCGTCACAAAATTTTATAATCGACCTTTGGTTAAAGATTCGGTATTTCTGCCTGAATATTATCTGGTACCCCGGGAATGGGGAAATATTATTCCTATTCTACAATTACACGGGATAAAAATAGATACAATGACGCGGGATTCTAAATTACGAGTGGAAAAATATAAATTCCGTAACGTCAAATTCCCGGACTTTCCGTATGAAGGAAGATTTTCTCCCGAATTTGAATACGACGTAATAACATCGGAAGAATTAATTCCGAAAGGAACATTTGTAATCGGTATGAATCAAAGAAATGCGGGTTTGATTGCGCATTTACTTGAGCCAAAGTCGAGGGATTCGTTTCTCAAATGGGGATTTTTTAATATCATTTTTGAAAGAAAAGAATATTTCGAAGAATATGCAATGGAGCCTATTGCCGAAAAAATGGCTGATCAAAACCCTAAACTCAAAGAGGAATTCTTGAATAAGTTAAAAACAGATGAGCAATTTCGAAACAATCCACGGCAAAGATTAAATTTCTTTTACGAACGCTCGCCTTACTACGATAAGAAACACAATGTTTATCCCGTGATGAGGGTTCCTTTCGATGCCAATTGAGAAAAAAATTTCAAAAACCGGTAAGAGAGAAAAACATAAAAGCGTAACACGGAAAATTATCGGTTATTTATTTTTCAGTATCGTTATGTTTGTTACTTATTCTTTCCTGGTGATTTTGTTATTTAAGTGGATAAATCCTCCGACCACCGCTTTTATTCAAAATGAAGTTTATTCAGGTTTTGCCGACATATTATCGGATGAACAAATCAAAATCCGTTGGATAACTTATAATAAGCTTTCGAAGCAAATTGTTTTAGCTGTAATTGCCGCGGAAGATCAGAGATTCCCCAAACATTTCGGATTTGATCTAAGAGAAATAGAAAAAGCGGTTCAAGAAAAATTGGAAGGGAAAAGATTGCGGGGTGCGAGCACAATTTCCCAACAAGTTGCAAAGAATTTATTCCTTTGGCAAGGAAAAGATTATTTCAGGAAAGGATTGGAATCATATTACACTTTGGCTATAGAACTGCTGTGGGATAAAAAAAGAATTATCGAAGTATATTTAAATATCGCTGAATTCGGTGATAAAATCTATGGAGTTGAAAATGCTTCAAGAAAATATTTTCACAAATCTGCCTCAAAACTGAATAAATACGAAGCTGCATTGTTAAGCGCCGTATTGCCTTCACCGAAAAGATTTTCGGTTACGAAACCCTCATTTTTTATAAAAAGAAGACAAAAATGGATTCTGGAGCAAATGCGTAAATTAGGAGGAATAAAATATTTGCAAGAATTGGAGTGAAAACGGCAGAAGCAGTAAAAATTTGATTAAAATTTATAAGAAATAAGCGGATGCCCGTGGCAGAACCCTCGGAACACAAAATCGGGTAATGGGACACATCGATTTTCAATGTAGAATTCGGATAATATTTTTGATATGGAAAAGCGGAAGGGGAGGGATTCTCCCGGAGGGATGCCTTTGGCAGAACCCTCGGAACACAAAATCGGGTAATGGGACACATCGATTTTCAATGTAGAATTCGGATAATATTTTTGATATGGAAAAGCGGAAGGGGAGGGATTCTCCCGGAGGGATGCCTTTGGCAGAACCCTCGGAACACAAAATCGGGTAATGGGACACATCGATTTTCAATGTAGAATTCAGATAATGTTTTTGATATGGAAGAGCGGAAGGGGAGGGATTCGAACCCTCGGAACACATAATGTGTTCAACGGTTTTCGAGACCGCCCCGTTCAACCACTCCGGCACCCTTCCGGTTTTGGAAATGCAAATCTATAAAATTTATTACTTCTTTGCTAAAATTATTGTTTGGATTACAAAATATGTTTTGAAATATTAAACAATATCGTATATTTGTGATTCAATTTTGGAGAGGTGCAGGAGTGGTTGAACTGGCACGCCTGGAGAGCGTGTGTACGCTTACGCGTACCGTGGGTTCGAATCCCACCCTCTCCGCAAAAAATCCAAACAATAATTCTCACCGATAAGCTCTGTTTTCTTCACAATTACAATGAAACCATTTTGATTTACGTTGGTAAAATTTTTCACATTATTGCCTGAAACACATAATTCAGGCAAATCAGCGGTGATTTCAGGCAAATTATTATACCTTAAATTGTGATTTTCGTCAAAATTAGCATTTTTTATGAGATGGCACGTTATTTTCAACTACTTAACGAAGGTTGAAATAAAAAATAAACAATTCGGAGGATAAAATGAAAGTGAAGGGTTTTATACTGTTTTTAATTTTAGCAATTTTTGGCGTTCAAAACGCTATTGCTCAACCGAGCGCGCCAACTGATTTGACGGCTACGGTCGGACAAATTGATATGTACCCCGGAGTAACATTACAATGGAAAGGTTCGGAAGATGCATTCAAATACAATATCTATCGTAAAGATGCCGCTTTAGCCGATCCTGGCGACTTTGTTTTAATTCATTCAGCTCGCTTAGGTTCTCCGGATGAATATCACAGATATATTGATGGCATGGTCGAACAGAACCATACTTATTCGTATTACGTAACCGCCGAGGATTTTAACGGAAACGAAAGCGGTCCCTCAAATAAAGTAGAAGTCACTGTTGGTGATGTTCCTAATCCTGATAACGGCGGAAGTATTTCGGGTACTGTAACCGATGAATCAACCGGTTCACCGCTTGAAGGTGTTTATGTAAGTTTAATTTCGGTGACCGATTTCGTTGCTTATGTTGCTCAAACGGACGCAAACGGTAACTATACGGTTGTCGGTAGTCCGGGCGAATATAAATTGTATTTCCGTGCAACCCAAGATTATTGGCCTGAATTTTACGATAATGCAAGACATTTTTGGGACGGTACCAATATTCTGTTGAATGAAGACGATGAGTTAACAGGTTTTGATGCGGCTTTAACCCCAATGTCTATGCCTGATATTTATTCAATTAGCGGAACAGTTACCGATGAAAACGGGAATCCGGTGGAAGCGGTTGTTCATGTATTCAAAGTCGCTCCGAATATGCATTATATCCATCAGTTAAAAGGTCTAACCGATGCCGATGGCAATTATTCGATTAACGTAAGAGACGGCGGAGAATATGTTCTTTTGTGTGTTCCTGTATCCGATAACTATATGCCGGAATATTATAATGATAGACAAACATTTGCCGAAGCCGATAGAATAAGCGTAAACGGCGCAGACGTAACCGGAATCGATTTTGTATTATCCGAAATACCGGTTTATCAAAACGGAATATCGGGAATGGTGATGGATAGCGATAATAACCCAATCGAAGGAGCTTTGGTTGTTGCTTTTATGAAACATCCCGATGTTCTTTTCCCAGTTGACCGTTACGAAACGGTTTCGGACGAAAATGGAAATTATTCCTTTGAAAGTATGATACCCGGCGAATATATACTTTTAGCAATTCCGGGAAATTCCTATTTACCTACTTTCTATAAAACCGATGGTACAGAAACAATGTTTTGGAAAAATTCCGATGTATTGAATATCGGAGAAACAACAATGTTGAGCGATATAAACTTCTATTGCGAACCTATACCGGAATTACCCGCAGATGGATTTGCTTTGATTACGGGTTTTGTTACGGATCCCGATAACAATCCTGTTCCCGGCGCAACCGTGTATGTAACCGACCAAAACAACAATATTCTTTCTTATTCGGTTACCGACGCTCAAGGTAAGTTTGAAATGGAAAATTTACCCTCGGGAAATTACAATGTTGTAGCTGACAATTTTGGCTATAATTCGGCTGAGCAAAGTAATGTAACTGCCGATTACAATTCTGCTCAACAAGTTAATTTGACTTTACAACCGAGTTCCATTACTGCTATAGGAAATGAAAATGAAGTGCCGACGGAATTTTCGTTGAAACAAAATTATCCTAATCCGTTTAACCCAAGTACAACAATCAAATATACATTGGCAAAATCTACCAATGTTACGTTGAAGATATATAATGTTCTTGGTAAAGAAGTTGCCACACTTGTTAACGGTAAACAAACAGCTGGTAGATATTCGGTTAATTTTGACGCAAGTAATTTAACCAGCGGAATTTATTTCTACGAATTGAAGACGAATGAATTTACACAAACACGAAAAATGATTTTGATGAAGTAACCTGATACCCCAAATTCAACCCCGATATTCTTCCGGATATCGGGGTTTTTTATTTGTTTAATATTGAGTTAGAATAATCAGGCACTTTTCACCTTGTGCATTATTAAAAAGTTATAATTTCAGTTTTTACATATCTTAAATAATTACTCAAATTTTGTGATTTATGTTACAAAACTTCGGTTTAATTTATTGTAAATTATAATTTTACGATCTTATTAAACTGTTTTGAACCTCCTGTCCGTTTCAGGTTTATGTTTTTAATTTTAATGAGTGTATTAACCGGAATACATGAGATATTTATTCAAAATATTACTATTAATAATTGGACTTTCTTTCCCCGTTTTGGGGCAGGTTGATGTCAGCTTACCCGATACTACCGGAGATTATCAAACCGTAATAAATATTCCCGTTTATACAAGCGATTTAACCGGACAAAATGTTACCCAATATAATTTTAAAGTAAGTTTCGACGGGCAGATTCTTGAAGCTCAAGATGTTAAAGTAAGCGGTACCCTTAGTGATGAAATTACTTGGACGGTTACACCTACGATAAAGAAAAATTCCATTGAAGTTAATGCCGATGGTATCTTTGCTTTAAGCAGCAGCGGAGTATTGGTATATCTAACATTTAATGTAACAGCTCAGAGCGGATCAACGGCACTTACTTTTGAAGATTTTACTTTTAACAACGGTACCCCGTTTGCTAATACACACGATGGGAGTTTTACGGTAAATGAAAAAGCAATATTGAATTTAAATTCTGCCGGAGACGGTGAAGGAAAAGTTTATGTTAACGGCGCTTTGGTGAATTTACCTTATTCTGCCGAATATAATGTAGGTGAAGCGGTTGAATTGTTTGCGGAAGCAGAATTATCGAGTAATTTTACAGGATGGACAGGTGATATTCAAACCACGGAAAATCCCGTTGTGGTTACTATGGATTCCGATAAATCGATTACCGTAAATTTTAATTTGAAGGAATTTACCATAACAACCTCAAGTAATCCCGCTGAAGGAGGAACAACAACCGGTGACGGCGTTTACAAATACGGAACACAGGCTACGGTTACGGCAACACCGGCTGAGGGTTGGGATTTTCTTTATTGGACCGAAGACGGAACAGAAGTCAGCAATTCCCCTACATATGTCTTTACTGTAACGGCGGACCGGAATTTAGTTGCTAATTTCCAAAAACATATTTTTAATATTACTACTTCGCCAAACCCTGCCGAAGGCGGAACAACCACGGGCGACGGTCGATATGAATACGGGGCGCAAGCTATAGTAACCGCATTTCCCAATGATTCTTACGACTTTAATAATTGGACGGAAAACAGCGTTATTGTATCTACCGATTCCCAATATGTATTTACTGTTTCAGCCGATAGGAATTTAACCGCAAATTTTGAAAAGCGTAAGTTTCTGGTAAAAACCTCGGCTAATCCGGAAGATGGAGGTACAACTTCGGGAGATGGGCAATATTTTTATGGCGATAATGTTACGGTTAGCGCAACACCTTCTGCCGGTTATAGATTTTTAAATTGGACGGAAAATAATTTGATTGTTTCCACCTCTAAAAATTATTCGTTTACAATAGTTTCCGAAAGGAATCTTGTTGCTAATTTCAAAAGAATAAAATATACAATCGAAACCTCTTCGAACCCTCAGAATGGCGGATCAACCGACGGAGACGGTCAATATTTTTACGGGGAGAGCGTAACGGTTACGGCTACTCCCAATATAAGATTTGTGTTTGAGAATTGGACGGAAAACAACACAATTGTATCAACTTCCGCTCAATATACTTTTACCGTTGAAAGAAACCGGAATTTAGTTGCAAATTTTGAAATTAAAGCATTTACTATTTCTGCTAATCCCGTTCCTTCATACGGCGGAAGCGTAACCGGTACGGGTAATTATAAATACGGTGAAACTGCGGTTTTAAAGGCGAAAGCAAATTACGGTTATAAATTTTTGGAATGGAGGGAAAACGAAAATCATGTTTCATCCGATACTGTTTTGTCGTTTACTGTAGATAAAAACAGAACTTTTAATGCGGTGTTTACCGAAAGGGAATACAGCGTAACTTGTGCGGCTTTTCCACCGGAAGGCGGAATTACATCAGGATGCGGTGTGTTTAAGTATAATAAAACCGCAAATTTGAAATCTTCACCCTATCCGGGTTGGAAGTTTATAAATTGGACGGATGATCAAGGGAAAATACTTTCCGACAAGGCAGAATTTGATATTGTTGTTACAAAAAATATTACAGTTTTTGCAAATTTCGAAGAGGAATTATTTACTATAAATTGTATGTCCGTTCCTTCGGACGCCGGTTTTACATCGGGTTGCGGAGTATTTAAATACGGACAAACAGCGGAACTGAAAGCTGTTCCCAACATTAATTGGAAGTTTGATTACTGGTCAAATTCAACCGGAGATACCCTCTCGGTTGATTCATTGTATATTTTTACTGTTGAACAAACCGAAGATATAATAGCAAACTTTACAACATTAACCGGGATAAAAAATCTGGAGTTTAACGGCACAATTCCAAATCGGTATTTCGTTGATAATAATTATCCTAATCCGTTTAATCCTTCAACGGTAATAAAATTCGGTCTGCCTTTTACTTCCGTCGTTTCTCTGGAAATTTTTAATATTAACGGACAAGTGGTAAAGGAACTTGTAAGGAGACAAACGCTTTCGCCGGGAATTTATAATTACACATTCGATGCCGGTAACTTAGCCAGTGGAATTTATTTTTACAGAATAGTAGCGCAATCACTCGAAAACGAAAACATTATTCGGGAAATTCGCAAAATGGTGTTGCTTAAATAGCAGTGAAAAATGAGACGAATATTATTAATATTTTCACTACTCTTATTAATTTCGATAGATATTATAGCACAAAATCAAAAGATTACTTATTCTAATCCACTGAATAGTGCTTTGTTTTTTTCGTTAAGCGGAGGAGCTACATACACATTATCGGATTATAACAAACCCGGGATAGGGAACTCTGCTGATTTAAGCATTTCGTATTTTTTCCCGTCGCATTCACAATTTGCATACGGTTTTTTCATTAACGGAGCGAGAGAAGAATTATCCGGCGAACAAAATTATCTGGGATTTCCGGAAAAGTTCAATACATTATCTTCCAAATTTGGCGGCGGTATGTTATTATCTATGGCGTTTAACAAAAGCATACTACCGGTATTAAAAATCGGTGTATCGCACTATTGGCTTAAATTTAACAACCCCGTTACTTACAGTAAAATTATTAATGTTCAATCCGGCGAACTAAAAAAATCTTTGGCTTTTGATATTGAACCCGGGATAAATTTAAATTTAAGTGATTTTATTGGGTTGCAGTTTTGGGGTGGTATTCACTTCGTAACCAATGATAATTTTGATGCGGTGAAATATGGTAAACATAACGATTTCTTTATCAGCGGTAGAATCGGTATTTCATTTACATTGTTTTCTAACGCCGACTTTGACGGAGACGGGATAAAAGACGCGGAAGATAAATGTATCGATATCCCGGAAGACAAAGACGGTTACGAGGATTTCGACGGGTGTCCCGATTATGATAACGACAATGACGGTATTCCCGATTCAATTGATCATTGTCCTTTTACCAAAGAAGATTTCGATAATTTTGAAGATGAAGACGGATGTCCTGAAGTGGATAACGATCAAGACGGAATTCTTGACGCGAAAGATAAATGCCCCGATCTTGCCGAAGATTTCGACGGTTTTGAAGACATGGACGGCTGCCCCGATTACGATAACGACAAAGATTCAATACCCGATTCTTTGGATAAATGTCCCGATGCGCCTGAAACTTATAACAAATACAAGGACGAAGATGGTTGTCCGGATACTGTTCCCGTTGAAGTTTTCAAAAGCAAGGTGAAACAAGGACCAAAAATTAAACGGGAAGCGTTACCTAATGTTTTTCTCTTGCATAGCGAAACAACTTTTGAAGGCGAATCAAATATTATCAAACCTTCGGCAATAGGAAAACTTAACAGGATAGCAAAATTGATTAAGCAGTACCCGTCTTCAAAGTGGAGAATAGAAGGGCATATTGATAGTAGGGAAAACCAGCTTGAAGCAATAAGAATTACGCAAAGACAAGCCGAAGCAATTATGCTTTATCTTGTATCCCGCGGGTTGCCTAGAAAGAATTTTATAGCAATTGGAATGGGAGATTCCGTTCCGGTAGCATCCAATAAATTGGCGTATGGAAGATTAAAAAACAGACGAATTAAAATAGTCAGGATAAAATGAAAAAAACAATATACTTTACGGTTTTTGCATTTTTGCTCATTCTCAATTCATGCGTGGATAAATATGAATTGATTGAACCGCAACCGGAGAAAAACGGTACAATATTCGTTACTTCTGAGCCGGATAGCGCAAAAATATTTTTATTAGGTACCGATACCAAGAAGGTTACTCCAGATAGTTTAACCGGACTTGAAAGCGGTGAATACGAAATTACCTTAAAACGTGAAAACTATTCGGATACATCGATTACTGCAAAAGTTTATTCCGGCAAAACAACCACTTTAAACGTAAAGTTGAAAAAAATCATCTATCACGGTGTGATTTCTATTCACAGCGTACCGGGTGGAGCATCAATTTTTGTTAATGATTCGGCAACGGGTAAAGTAACACCTGACAGTTTAACAAATCTGTTTCCGGGGACTTATTCAATCACCCTTAAATTGGCAAATTATCAAGACACGTCTTTTACAATTGATTTGGGGAAAAACGAAAGAATCTCGAAATCCGTAGTACTAAAAAAATCCATTACGGAAGGAAGCATTTATGTTATAACCGAACCTGACAGCGCCCAAATTTTTCTTGATAGTATAAACACCGGCAAAATTACTCCGGATACACTCGTTAATGTTAACAAAGGTTTGCATCAACTTACGTTAAAACGTGAAGGTTATGTTGATTCAACAATTTCCGTAAATGTCTTGCCTGGCGAATACGTAACCGTTAATGTTCAATTAAGGGAATATAATCCGCAAGGAAGTATTACTGTGGATTCGAATCCGCAAAATGCAGACATTTATGTTAACGGTGAGCCGATTGGTTCACAAACACCTTATACAATTAAGAATTTGTTTGAAGGAGATTATAATCTCACTTTAACACATGCAGGATATTACGATTCGACATTTACTGTGCATGTTACCAAAGACCAGAATACAAATGTATTTATTGAAATGACGCCGTTACCTCCGATGGGTAATTTGTATATTCAATCCGATCCACAAGGGGCGAATGTTTTTATAGACAGTATTCCAGCGGGAGAACAAACGCCTGCAATTATTGAAAATATTTTAGTTGGTCAACATTCAGTTACTCTTAAATTACAGGATTTTGCCGATACTACCATTAATGTTACAATTCAAGAAAATCAAACGCTCGATAAATTTGTATTTCTTCGGGATATAACTCCCAAAGTACAAATTGATGCTAGTTATGAAGTAAGAACCGACGGACAGATTGTTTTCGGATTTGTATTTAATCAAGATGTAAGATTAGATAGTTTAATTGTAAATCAGCCGGGGAATCCCGAGACAATTAAACTTAATTATTTCCATCAATTGATTTTGGAAGGAATTGTCTTGGAAACCGTTTTCCCTGAAAAAGTTACCGGTAATTGGACTTTTGCATTTTACGGAAACAAAGAAAGAGGAAGAAAAGCGGAATTTAGAGTGGTTAAATTTATTCCGGTGCAATAAAAAACTCCGTCTTAATTTGTCTCAAGACGGAGTTTCATTAATAAAGCTAAATAACAAATTTATTTAGTTAGCTTGGCTTCCGTTATTAATCTTGAAAACATCGGATATAGCCTGCTTGAAGGATTCCTTCGGTAACGCGCCAACTGCCATTTGTGGTTTGTCGTCTTTCGGGCAAAACAAAATAGAAGGAATACTTCTAATTCCAAAAACGGCTGCCAATTCTTGCTCCGCTTCCGTATCAACTTTGTAAAAATTGATTTTTCCGGCATACTCTTGAGAAAGTTCTTCAAGAATAGGAGCAACTAATTTGCAAGGTTGACACCAATCGGCATAAAAATCAATAATACATGGTAAGTCGCCTTGGAAATTCCATTCTTTATTATTTTCATAATCGAATACTTTTTTCAAAAAAGTTTCTTTTGTTAAATGTTCCATTATTATTTCCTTATTTACTATGTTAAAAAAATTTTCAGATTAGATGCCTAATCCGAAAATAAGTTTCAAAAATAACAAATTTAATTATAATAACATAACTACGATGAATGGTTTGCAGAAATTCATTAGAAATTTTTGGCTTTTTAGCAAAATAAATGTTTTATATATTTATGGCAAATTACATATATAAAATTTAAAATATGTATGTGAAAGTACATTATAAAATATTTCTTGTTTCGGTTTGGATTATTATTGTCTCGAATTTTGTCCACGCATCAGAAAAAGACAAATATTATTTCCGTCATATTAATTACAATGAAGGACTTTCTCAAAGTTCCGTTATTTGTATGATGCAGGATAGTAAAGGATATATGTGGTTCGGCACTTCCAACGGATTAAATAAATATGATGGTTACTCATTTACGGTTTTTATTCACGATCCGCTCGATTCAAATTCAATTTCCGATAACGGTATCAATACAATTATTGAAGATAAAAACGGAATAATTTGGATTGGTACGGTTAAGGGAGTTTTAAATAAATACGATAGAGTAAAAGGAGTATTCAAAAAATTCAGTATAGCAAACTTAAGCGATTGGTTTAATATTGAAGATGAGCAATTATATGACTATCCGATTATCCTTTCACGGAATAGCAACAGTGCAATTAATAGCATTTGTGAAGATGACAACGGGTTTCTGTGGTTAGGAACTTGGGGAAAGGGGTTGGTTAGATTAAATCCGGAAACGGGAGAGAAAAAATATTTCTACAAAAACGAAGACGATGAAAACAGTCTGCTTTCAAATAGAATCACGGATATAGTAAAAGATAAGTATGGAAATATTTGGGTCGGAACATTCGGAGGCGGCTTACACAAAGTGAACCTATCGGAAAAAGGGGATGTTTCCTTTGTCCGGTTTTACCATTCCAACTCTCAAAAAAACTCGTTGTGCGATAATCGGATAACTTCATTGTATGTTGACAGTGATAATAACTTATGGGTCGGAACATTTCATGGAGGAGTGAGTTTTTGTAAAATACCTAAAAAAATTACTAAAGCACAAAGCATTAAGTTTACAACATTAAGTGTTGAGAATGGACTGATTAACGACAACAGGGTAATTTCTATTTCGGAAGATACCGAAAAATACTTATGGATTGGCACCTTCGGTGGCGGGCTGATTAGAATAAATCCCCAAAATCTCAAAAGTATTTTCTTTGAGTCTGAAGATAACTATTTGTTGTCTGATGAAATTCTTTCGATTTACACCGATAACTCCGGCTTGGTTTGGATAGGTTATCATTTAGGAAAAGGGATATCCATTATTGAAAAGGGAATAAAGAAGTTCAATTTCCTTAAAAAAAGGAAAATAGGAAATGGACTGAACAACGAAATAGTGTGGGCGGTTTACGAAGATTCGGATAGTTGTGTGTGGATTGGCACATACCAAGGCGGATTAAATAAATGGGACAGAAAAAACAATAAATTCGAGTACTTCGTCCATAATCCCTCCGGCAAATATTCAATATCGGATAATCACGTAAGATGTATTGTGGAGGATAAGTTTAATACTTTGTGGATTGGTACATATAGCGGCGGCTTAAACAGATTTGACAAAAAACATAAAAAATTTTATTCGTATAAAAACAAAACGAAAGATTTTTTCTCACTTCCTGCTAATCAAGTACAGGTATTGCATATTCAATCCGATACGGTATTATGGGTCGGCACCTACGGAGGTGGACTTGCGAAAACTATCATTACACCCGATATAAAAAAATCATTGAAATTTGAAACATATCAACATGATCCGGCATACCAATTCAGCATTAGCGGAAATAAGGTTTATTCTATTTTACAAGAAAATGATTCAATTATGTGGATCGGTACTCATGGCTCCGGTTTGAACAAGTTTAATATTAATAAGAGAAAATTTTACCACTATAAAAACAAGTATAACGATCCGCATTCAATTAGCGATAACAGAATTTTGGTGTCTTATGCTATGAACGATTCGATTTTGTTGGTTGGTACGTACGGCGGAGGTTTGAATGTATTTAACAAAAATACCGGAAAATTTACGCGCTATTTGTTTTCGGATGGGTTAACAAGCGATGTTGTTTATGCTATTTTGGAAGATAAATTGCAGAATTTATGGCTAAGCACGGATAACGGTATTTTTAAGATGAACGTTAACAATAACTCGTTTTCGTATTTCGATTTGCATGATGGTGTTCAAGGTAAAGAATTTAACGGAGGTTCCTATTTCAAAAGCAAAAGCGGCGAAATGTTCTTCGGTGGCGTTAACGGTCTGAATTATTTTTTCCCCGATAGCATTATTATCAATACTCACGTTCCGCCTATCGTGATTACCGAAATAGAAGTTCTTGGACAAAAATTCAACGAGGAAATGGATTCCCTTATCTTAAAGCACAATGAAAATTTCATTTCTTTTAAATTTGCGGCAATTGATTATACAAATCCCATCGATAATTTATATGAATATAAATTGGAAGGTTTGGAAGATAGTTGGCAAAAAGTTTCATCAAAATATAGGAAAGCGGTATATAAAGATTTAGACCCCGGTGAGTATGTGTTCCGAGTAAGAGGCTCTAATAATGACGGTGTTTGGAATAAAAAGGGAACGGCAATATATGTGAAAATTCTTGCTCCCTTTTGGATGCAATGGTGGTTTATATTGCTTGTCATCATTACAATTGGGGGGACTATTACTTGGATAATTAATCAGAGGATAAAAAATGTAATTGCATTGGAAAAATTAAAGACGAAATTAGCTGCGGATTTACATGATAACATTGGAGCCGGATTGACGGAAATTTCGATACTTAGTGAATTGGCAAATAACGAAATAGAAAAAGAAAAGTTAAAAGTATCGGATAAGATAAAACATATTAGCGAGCTCTCCCGTTCTCTTGTCGACGAGATGAGCGATACCGTTTGGGTTATAAGTCCAAAACGAGATTCCTTATACGATTTGGTAGTTAGGTTAAAAGACTCTTACAATGAATTACTTGTTGAAAAGGGAATTAAGTTCAAAATCAATAATCTGAACTCAATAAAAGATATAAAACTAAATATTGAATTTAAACAAAACCTGTACCTTATATTAAAAGAATCCATAAACAACAGTATAAAACATAGCAATTGCTCGCAAATAATTTTGGATGTCGATTATTCAGAGCATTTTATAAAAATTAAATTACAAGACGACGGCATTGGTTTTTCCGAAGGAAGTCATACCAAAGGAAACGGCTTGGGTAATATGCTCGAGCGGGCTAAAGCAATCGGCGGAAAATTGGAAATTAAATCGGAAAGTGGAAAAGGAACATTAATTATTTTTCAAGGCAAAGTTAAATTACGTATATTCTGATTAAATAATTTTTTGGTTATATGAGTATAAACGTAATAGTTGTTGAAGATAATAAAACCATTCGCGAAGGTTTTGCCACGTTAATCAACGGGACCGAAGGGTACAAGTGCACGGGCGTTTACTCAAATTGCGAGGATTTTCTTAGCGAACTTCCCCGCAAAGAAGTGGATGTTGTTTTGATGGACATAGGTCTGCCCGGGATGAACGGTATCGAAGGTGTAAAGGCGGCAAAGGAAATTAAACCCGATCTGGATATTTTGATGCTAACTGTTTACCAAGACAGTAATAAAGTTTTCGAAGCTCTGTGTGCCGGAGCGTGCGGTTATCTCGTAAAAAAAACTCCGCCAACCAAACTTCTTGAAGCAATTAAGGAAGTTTACAACGGCGGTTCACCGATGAGTCCCCAAATCGCAAGACTCGTAATTACGGTATTCCAAGAGAATCATGCGGTAAAAAATGGTAATGAAAATTTTGATTTGACCAAGAGGGAAAAGGAAGTGCTTGTTTTGCTTTCCGAAGGAAACAATTATCAGGAGATCGGAGATACTTTATTTATAAGTGTGGATACCGTAAGACATCATATTAGGAATATTTACAGAAAATTACATGTCCACTCCCGTTCCGAAGCGGTTGCTAAAGCCATCAGAAAAGGCCTCATTTAACTAAAACCGCATATTTATGCGGTTAAAAATTTATCCCCTATCTCTATCTTCACCAAAACCGCATTATTGTGCTGTTGCCTTAAAACGTAAATATGATAATTTAGAAGAAGAGAAAATTAAAATTTTATGTAATTCGTGTTTCTTAAATTAATTTATACCGGAGGGGAAAATGGAAAGAATAAAAGAAATTGATTTAGAGATAAGAAATCCTTTGGCTGAGTTAATAAGCGATGAAATTTTTGTGGCATTAAAAAGTCGCGGTTTATTACATGAAAGAACCCTCAGAGATTATACAATTAGAAAAAAATTTAAATTATTGCGTCAGCAAAAAGTTCGCGCCAGTGATGCGATAGAAGCTTTACAAGCCGAATTTCCTTATTTGGAATTCGATACGATTAGAAAAATAGTATATCAACGAAAAGTGTTTTAAGATATTTCTTTTTCATCTTCTTCGGCAGAGTTTTTTTCACCGTTACCGGAGTTATCAATCTTTACCGTTTCGCTGGATTTTTTCTTCTTTTTGTAAAACAGATAGAACACTACAAGAATAATCAATATAACAATTATCGCATATACGTAAATCATTATAGATGTAGCTTGCCCGGTGGTGCTTCCCCATAGTTTCAATTTCTTATCGATTTCTTCCTTTTGGATTTGGGTGAACATGTTTTCTTTGAATAATACAGGTAACCAATTTTTAGAAATCTCATCGTTCCAAACGGTTTGAAAATAAACGAATTTTTGATGATTTTCTATTGGTTTGATATCTTCGCCGGGTTTTAAATGTTTATCGATAAATTCAATTGCGGAATGCAAAAATTCATTCCCGTTTTTGAATGGGGCAAGATTGATATTGTAACTCTTAAAAAGTTCGTCTATCGATCGCCAAAACGTTACAGCAATTGTAGAATCCCAAACTGAAATCAAGCTGTCAACGGTCTCAATTTGCTGTTTTTCCGCTTCATCAGTTGCATAAATTTTCCCAAGTTTAGGACCGAAATATTCCCAACGTAACTTGAATTTTTTATTTTCCTCTTTTAGGGAAAGCAAATCTTCGGGCTTAAAAACCCCGGAGTTTAACAAGTCGATATTATCGCTGATTAAAAATTCGATGTTTTCTATAAGATTTGTGCCTTGCACTTTTGCCGAAATTTCTTTTCTCTCCGCCTCGTTCAATGATTTTAATTTTTGGTCGGTTAAAAAGATATTATCCATAACATCTTTTATCAGGGAATCCCGTGTTGCTATTCCGTTTCGCAAGGTATTGACCAAATTAACCAACGAGTCAATAGTTTTCGCATCTTTTTCCGGTTTTCGCTTTAACTTTAAAATTCTTGCTAGAAGTTGCTTGTTTTCGCTTTTTAATTCGGCAATTTGTCTGGTAAGTTTGTCTAATTCTTGAGCTAAGGTTGAAACATCGGTTTTTAATTTGGTTACTTTTTGTTCGAGCCCCGAAATTTTTGCCAATTTTGTTTCGGCCCGCTCTAATTTGTTATATAATTTTTCAAAAGCGGAATTAAAATCATCGGGATACAACGCTTTATCTAGCAAATCTTTATTTGATGAGAATTCTTCTTTGAAATGCTCTATTTCGGTGCGGATATTATTCAGCTCATGTAAATTTTTCGCATAGTCTATCGCAATGTCGAACGACTTGTGTTTCGACTTAAACTCTTGCATGATTTGGTAATCGGATTGAGCGAAAGAATTAGTAAGGAAACCTATCAAAAGTATAAACAAAGAATTAAAAAAGATTTTATTTCTCACTTTCGCTCTCCTTAATTCCGTAACTGTTAATAAAATGAAGATGCTTATCACCGTCTAAAAGTTCGATGTAAGGTTTTCTTTGATTAAAAGCTGGCAGCTCCAAACCGGCTTCTGAAATAAAAATTTTGTTTATCAAAACCAAACGACCGTCGTCCGCATTAAATACATATACATTCTTGAAAGTCGGTGCAATCAAATAATAATAACCTTTTGTACCTCTAATAATCCGTACGGTTTCCATTTGCAGATCGGTAGTATCTTGTTTCTCGGCTTGAAAGAGCGGTTTTACATTAAGGGAAAATGAGTACCGGTTTTCTTGAATCATACCGTTTTCGTCAATAGTTAAAACTGATTCAATCGGCCAGGCAAAATCGGCCGGTTCTAAAACTACCGAAGCACAACCCGAAAAAATAATTGTGGTAATAAATAACAATAGTACAAATTTGACGAATCTCATTTTTTCTCCCGAGATTTTAGATTTATGTTATATTAATATAAACAAAAAAGAAATTATATCGAAAATGTAAGATAGGTGAAAATTTTATGCGTAAAGATTCGAATTTTATGTGACGAAAAAATACCTTGAATTACATTATAATAAATGTTAATTTGTTATTAGTTTAATTAATCCGGTTTAATTTGTCTGATTCTAATAATATATCAAAATCAAGCACAAGTCTCTCGGAGCTGAACTCTGTCTTTTTGGATAATATGAGTCATGAGCTCCGTACGCCGGTAACCGTAATTTTGGGGTACGCAAGTATTCTATACGAAGAATTACAAGACCCCGATCTCAAAGAAATGGCGGAGATAATTTTAAAAAGCAGCAATCGTTTAACCGACGCATTGAATCTGATACTTGACCAGGCAGACATAGAAACACATCGCTTGAAAATTAATTTCGAACCTAAAAATGTTGCCGAACTGGTGAGAAAAAACGTAAAAATTTTTGAACATGAAATTGAAGCAAAGGGTTTGGAATTGGAAACAGACATTGAATCTGATGAAATTATTGCCGAAACGGACGAAAGAATGTTTAACCGGATTGTTAACAATTTGGTGCAAAATGCGGTTAAATTTACCAAAAGCGGAAAGATTACGGTAAGGCTAAAGAAAATCAGCGAAAGAGAAACGGATAAAATTTTGTTGGAGGTAATTGATACCGGCATCGGAATTCCTCTCGAATATAAAAATTTAATATTTGAAGCATTTAGGCAAATTAGTGAAGGTATGAATCGGAAATATCAGGGTGTGGGTTTGGGCCTTTCCGTTACAAAAAATTTTGTAGAATTACTCGGCGGAAATATCAGCGTTGAAAGTGAAGAGGGAAAAGGTTCGCATTTTAAAGTTAAGTTACCTGTTTCGCATCAATAAATAATAAAGGGTTGTTGCAGTATACCGTTCTGTCTCCATATTCTTTCTTTCCGACAATCGAATAACAATTCTCTGATTTCACTCGGCAAAAATTAACATAAGGGCAAGCCGCTTCCTTTGTATTAATATCATTTGCGGGATGAAAAATTTCGGTTTGATCGATATTATACTCGGCAGCTTTAAGCAAAAATTCGGTATAAGGATGTTTCGGGTGTTCGAAAATCTTTTTAGCATTTCCGGTTTCGGAAATTTTCCCTCCGTAAAGAACAAGTAAATTTTCCACAAATAATTTTAATATATCAATCTCGTGCGAAACGCAAATAATTGTCATACCGAATTTCTTGTTTATATTTTTAAAAATTTCAACAAAATTTAATTTCGATACGGGGTCTTGTGCAGAAAACGGTTCATCGCAAATCAATATTTGAGGTTTAACCAAAAGTAACTTGGCAAGCGCCACCCGCTGTCTTTCTCCGCCGCTAAGTTCTATGCCTCTCCGGGAAAGTAAATTTTGTCCGAGGGAAAGGATTTCAAATATTTCGTTAATTTTTTTATCGTTTTTTGTTACGTCTTTTAACTGGTTTTTAATTTTTCTTACCGGATTAATCAACTCTTCGCTGTTTTGAAAGAGAAGTTGAATTTTACTTATTCCATTTTCTTTTATTTGAAACGGATACTTTATTTCGCCGTTTTCGGGTTCATAAATTTTAGCGAGCAATTTAATTAGAGTGGTTTTACCGCTGCCGGATTCCCCGGTAATACCGAACAAAGTATTTGACGGTATGGAGAACGAAATATTCTCCATTATTCTTTTCGGCTTCTCTGTCGAAAGGATTTTTTTATCCGAAACCGAATATGAAATATTTTCAACAATTACCGCTTTATTCAAAATTAATACCGTAGTTTTATTAATAAGTTGTTATCTGACGAATAATTTTCAACTGGCTCGAAATCCGTTAAGACACCATTTTTAAGTGTTGCGGCATAGTCCGCCGTACGCAAACCGAATTTTAAGTCTTGGGTCACAATTAGAAAAATCGTCTTTTTATACTGACTGAGTTCTTTAAGTTTTAATTTTAATAAATTTGAAATCGAAACATCCAGAGCTGAGGTCGGTTCATCGAACAAAATTAATTTTACACCGGAGAGCAAGGCAAGAATGATGCTTAGTCTTTGAGCCATACCGCCGCTTAATTCGTATGGAAATAAAGTCCGTATTTTAGCATAATCCGGCATTTTAAAATATTCCAATAATTTGTTGATTTCCGTATCATCTTTCCGGATTTCATTGAAATAATAATCTACTTTTTTCAACGGATCGAAACTTGTAATGGCATCTTGAAAAACAAATCTGATATTGTATTTTCTGAATTTCCTCAATTCTGCCGCATTTAACTCTGAAACGTCGGTTCCGCCTAAATAAATATTTCCATTAAGCGAATAAAATCTTTTATCCAAACTTCCGATGATTGATTTAAGGAGTGTGGTTTTCCCGCTTCCATTTAAACCGAATATCGAATAGATGTTTCCGGGACATAATTCAAAATCGATATTACGGAGTATCTTTTTAGTCGTTCCGTTTTTGGAAAGAGTAAGATTGTCGATATTTACTTTTAATGTCATCCGGATAAATTAATTCGGTTTGTAGCTGTTTTTTTATAAATTATAAAAATTATTAATTTCGAATATACAATTAAATTAAAAAATCATTCGGGATTTCATAAAATGAAAATAAAAAATTACCTATCAATTATTATCTTAATTTTTTTGCTCTTCTTTAGCTGTAGCAAAAACACTGAAAGAAAGAAAAGAGTTGTTATTGGAATTCCGGCTGATATAGAAACGCTGAATCCGCTTTACACAATGAATATAAATGAAGGCAGAATTTCCGAATTGATTTATTTGGGGCTTGTCGGTCATAAATGGGATGAGAACGAAGGGAATGTAAGCTCTTATCCATTGATTGCGAAAACACTAAAATGGAATACAAAACATAATGCGCTTGAAGTAAAATTAAAGGATGATGTGGTTTGGAGCGACGGGGAAAAATTAACAACCGAAGATGTGGTTTTCTCTTTCGATGTTTACTCCGATCCGGAAGTGCAAAGCCGTTTCTTCGATATGTTCGACAATTATTATTTGAAATCGGACAAACAAATAGATTTGGAAAAGTCATTCGAAGTTATTTCGAAGGATTCTTTAATTATACATTTCCGTACGTCTGCCGCAAATTTATTCGATGTTGATATGCCGCTTCTTCCAAAACATAAATTCGAAGGATTGAAAAGGAGTGAGTACAATACTTCTCAGCTTAATTTCCAGCCCGTCGGAACAGGTCCGTATAAATTAAAAAATTGGTTACGTAACGAAAAAATTGTTCTTGAAAAGAATAAGTCATCATTTCTGGCTAACAAAGAAATGATTGATAATTTAATATTTAAAGTGGTACCGGATTATAATTCCAGGTTGATACAATTAAAAAAGGGGGATATAGATTTTACCGATGACGTGCGACCGGAAGATTTGGTGGATTTAAAAAAATCGGAAAATCTCGAAACCGTAATAATCAAAGGGCGTACGTACGATTATATAGGATGGAGCAACATCGATCAAAAGTTATGGAACGATAAAAAGATTGTCCGTCCCCACAAACTCTTCGGAAATCCGGTGATAAGAAAAGCTCTTACAATGGCAATTGACAGAAAACTGATAATTGATGAATTCCTGAACGGAGCCGCCGATTTGGCTGTTGGTCCGGTTTCACCCATATTTAAGAATTTCATAGACAGTGAAATAAAACCGTTGCCTTACAATCCGGTTAAAGCGAAAGAAATATTAAACGGGGAAGGGTGGAAAGACACAAATGGCAACGGCACGTTGGATAAAAACGGCAACGAATTCGAATTCGTATTAAACATTCCGGGGAACAATCCACGGAGAAAATATTCGGCAAACATTATTAAAGAAAACTTAAAGCAGATTGGAATCGATGTTACTGTTCAACCTCAGGAGCCGAATATATTTTTCAATAATATGTTTGGTAAAAAACTTGAAGCATGGATTGCCGGTTGGGTTGTTCCGATTCCGATAGATTTAAAACCTTATTGGCATTCCGATTTGGAAAAATACTTTGCCAATTGTTCAGGATATCAAAACAAAAAAGTTGATGAACTTCTCGAAAAACTTGAAACGGGACCGGATGAAAAAACGCAAGCGTCAATTTATAAGCAAATTCAACGGTTGATTCACAAAGATCAGCCGGTTACTTTTCTTTTTTGGATAAATAACATTACAGCATATAACAAAAAAATTAAAAATATCGCAATAGATCCGCTCGGTTCGGTGCAAAGGTGCTGGGAATGGAGATTGGATTGATAACATGAAACGGGGACTACTCAATATTTTGATTAAAAGAATTTTCACTTCGCTTGTATTACTGATTCTTTTAACGGTATTTTTGTTTTTCCTATTGCGAATTTCCCCGGGCGATCCGGCACAAAAATTCGTATCGCCTTTGTTAAGCCATTCCCTAGCCGAAAAAGTAAGAGCTTCGTTTGGTCTGAATAAACCGTTAACCGAACAATTTATAATTTTTATCAAAAATTTACTGAGCGGTAATTTCGGAATTTCTTATCAATACCGGATGCCGGTTCTCGACGTCATTTTTTCTTTTCTGCCGTTCACTTTGATTTTGGCGTCGCTCAGTTTTTTAATTCAAACCGGATTCGGTTTCTACCTTTCTTACATTACTTTCAGGAAAAACGGCGGAATACTCGATAAATTGCTTTCTAAAATTTCACTTGTTGTTTATTCGGTGCCGTCATTTGTTTTGGCTTTGCTTCTCATTTATGTTTTTTCCGTTTGGCTGAATATTCTTCCGTCTGCAGACTTGCGTTCGGTCGATTTCGAGGATTTAAATTTTGCGGGAAAATTTTTCGATTACGTACTTCACCTTTTGTTACCGGTATTATCTTTATCGATTCCGGGAGTAATTATTTATTACAAATATTTACGGGAAAATATGGATTCGGAAAACGGTAAGAATTATATAGCATTCCTTAGAAGTAACGGATACGACGAAAACACGGTAATTTGGAAACATATAATTCCGAATGCAATAAATCCGGTTATATCCGTAGCGGGAATCGAACTGGGAATTTTACTTAGCGGCGCACTTATTACCGAAGTAATATTTAATTTACCGGGAATGGGTAGGTTGACAATCAACGCAATTTTGAACAGGGACTTTCCATTGATTATCGGTTGTACTTTTGTCTCCGGAGTTTTGATAATCCTTGTTAATTTTTTTGCGGATTTGATAAAATATAAAATCGATAAAAGAATGGTCGAAGGTATTTGAACATGAAGAAACTCGGATTAGCTCATTTGTTACTCTTGTTGTGGATTGCGGTATTGATATTCCGGTATGAGTTGTTTTATCATATTTCGCAGTTGGTTTTGTCCGTAGTTTCCGGGGAAATTAATATTTTAAAAATAAATCCGAGGTTTTACGATTATCTCGTTTCATTTTTACTTTTTTTCGTACTACCGGTTGCGGTATGGAAAATACCTGCTCTTAAAAATATTTTTCAAAAAAGATTAACCTGGCTAAATGCTTTTCTAAGTTTATTCTTTGTGATAATTTTATTTGCACCGCTGCTTTCCACATCGAATCCGGATTTGCATTATAATATTAAAAAATGTAAACTTTTACCACCATTCTCTGAAGTTTTTATTGAAAGTTCAGTGGGAGAAAATGCACCGGCAGATTCCGATCTGTATAATTATTTTAAAAGTGAAATTATCAATAGAGGAATTTCAAAAGGAGCTGAATATTATAACGACGGTAATGCAAACGAAGGGCGTAGAGTGATTTTTATTTTCGGAACGGATGAATACGCTAGGGATGTTTATTCCAGAATCCTCTACGGAACGCGGTTTGCTTTTCTTTTGGGGTTAGGCTCGGTAACTTTATCCTTTTTGATCGCGTTTGTACTCGGATTGGCTGCCGGATTCGGAGGTAAATTCTGGGATAATTTAATAAATAGATTTACGGAAATATTTTTATCATTTCCGTTTTTATTTTTGATAATTGTGTTCTTGGCATTTTTCGGAAATTCTTTCTGGGTTGTTGTTCTTGTTCTCGGACTTTCGGGCTGGATGGGATTATTCAAAATTATCAGAGGGGAAATATTACGTTTGAAATCAAAGGATTTTATTCTCTCGGCAAAAATGTTAGGAATTCCGGAATATAAAATTCTCTTAAAAGAAATTTTGCCGATCATTCTTTCACCGCTTTTGGTAAACCTTGTTTTGCAATTCGGTAATGTTATAATGGCTGAATCGGCGTTAAGTTTTTTGGGATTCGGTGCCGGTGAGGAATATTTTTCGTGGGGTTCTATGATTAACTCAGGACAATATTATCTTTCTACCGCTTGGTGGTTAAGCTTTTTCCCGAGTTTGTTTTTAGCAGTTTCACTATTAACGATGAACCGATTAGGAAATACTTTAGAGAAAGTTTTCAATCCGGAATCTACGAAATGATTAATGAAAGATACAGAGTTATTAAATTGCTCGGCGAAGGGAGGAGCAGAGTATTTTTATGCGAAGATACATTGCATGGAAGTATAAATGTAGTAATGAAGGTTTTGGATGTTGGTTCACCGGATTATGAGGTTAAAAATTTCCGTGAAGAATACATAAAACTTAGAAAATTTAATAATAAACATATTGTAAAAGGGTTCGAATACGGAACGGTTGTTACGACCGGAAACAAAGAAATTATAGAAGAAATTGAGAAAGGCTCAAAATTTTTTACACTGGAATTTATAAATGGTAGAAACTTACGCGAATTTTATAATACTCACAGTGAAAAAAAACTCCGTGAAATTACAAAACAGATTTGCGAAACGCTTTTCTACATTCACGAATCCAATTACATCTATTTCGATCTTAAACCGGAAAATTTATTGGTCGGTAATAGCGAAAAACATTTTTATATTAAGTTAATCGATTTTGGTTTTGCCGAACAGGTCTTAAAAAAATCAGAAGAATGGAAAAAAGGAACCGCACAATATATTGCACCGGAATTGTTGTTGGGAAAGGAATATGATAAACGTGTGGATTTTTATTCGCTCGGTGTTCTTCTTTATTTTCTGATGTTCGGCAAATTTCCGTTTGGAAGCGGGGAAGAAATAGAAATCTACCGCAGAAAAATTTCCGAGGAAATTACTTTCGGGAAACACAATTATTCGGTTGAATTTGAAAACATTGTCCGGAAATTGTTAAGAAAAAATCCTGCGGAAAGATATAGCAATGCATTTGAAATATTATCCGCGTTAAAAATAAAAAATAAGCAATCTTTCTTAACCGAGTGGAAACCCGTAAAAAGTTTTCAAATTACGGATACCACATTAGAGATTACCGATTTTATTTTCCGGAACGATACGAATCAAATATTAAATTTAATTGGCAGAAATAATGCGGGCAAAACCGCTCTTGCCGAAGAAATATATCAGAATTTCCCCGATGTGTTTTGGGTTACGAAAAACGATATACCTAGCGATAAATCCGCTTGGGAGATAATCCTTAGAAAAATTGTTTACTCAGCTGGAATTTTTGGTAAGTTGCCGGAAAATATTAAAAATGATGCTTTAAATTTACTGGCTGGGAACAGTGAAAATATTCAACAACAAATAACCCATATTTTCAATTATTTAACTTCCGAATTACCGTTTGTTTTGTTTCTTGATGATTTTGATTTATACGATCTTTTCACACGGAATTTGATTGAAAATTCATTTACTCTTTTCGTTGTTAATAAAGCAAAATTAATAATACTTACCAAAACCGAGATAAATTATTCCTCCACTAACGAAAAAATTATTAAAAAGATTTTCTTAAAACCTTTTAATGAGTATGAAACCGGTCAGTTTATAGTCAAAACCTTTTCTTCTTTATTCCCGCTTAAAAAGTTCTCGAAACTGGCAACCGAACTTACGGATTTATATCCGGGAAATATTTACGATATGCTTGAGGGTTTATTCCTAGGAAAACTATTATTGTACGAAAAAGGTAAAATTAAACTTTCCCGGAATGATTTTGAGATCAAAAAGCTGGATACAGCAGCAAGGAAAAATTTATTCTCTAAGCTTCAAACGTTTTCGGCAAAAAAGAAACGATTACTCGATATAATTTCTGTGTTCCCAAACGGAATCGAACACGAAATCTTATTCGGAATTTGGGACGGCGGTAATAATTTGCAAAGTATTATTGATGAATTGGTACAAAACGGTTTTTTAAAATTTTACGATAACAAAATCAGATTTACCTCTAAGTTTTTAAGAGAAAGTGTATACAGCCAAATTGAAAATAAGCACATGCTACATTTATTGGTTGCCGAAAATTTGGAAAAATCGGTACCGAACTATCCACGGGTTGATTTGGCGCGTCAATATGAATTAGGCGGGAATAAGGAAAAGGTTTTTGAATTGATTTATCAGGAATTGGAAAGCATTCGTCCCAATAATTTGTTTGTTTATGAAAAGTATCTTTTGGAATATTTACTTAGGATTTCTCCGGAAGCCCGGCAAAAAATAAATGTAAAAGTAGAATTAAGTAAAACACTCTATCAACTGGGGGAATTTGAAAAATCATTAACTCTAATTGATGAGATAATTGATAACATAAACGGAATTGAGCGGAAAAAATTAAATATACTAAAAGCGGATTGCTATGTTGCTATAGGGAAAATTAAGAAGGCGGTAAAAATTTATTCCGATATTTTAGAAGAAAATCCGAGCCGGGAAATTTATGAGGAAGTTTTAATAAAGCTTGCTACGGCGGAATCTTATATGGATTTATTTTACCAGTCGAAAGCAAAATGCATTGAATTGATCAATCGTCCGGAAGTATCGGAATTAATAAAAGCCCAAGCCTACAATTTGATGGGAATACTAGAGCATAATTTGGGTAGTGAAATAAAATTGGTGGAAGATTATTTTAGACGTGCCCATGAAATATATACTAAATTGAAAATGCCACAGAAATTGGCTAAAACTTCAATAAATCTTGGAATAATTAACAATATAAAAGAAAATTATACTGAGGCACAAAAATGGTGGGATGAAGCTCTTAGATTAGCCCAAAAAACGGGTAGCTTGGAGGAAGAAATTACTATTAGAACGAATTATGTTATTTTTTATATTCATCGACAACAATTCGATAAAGCAGAAAAATATAGTTTGAGAACTTTAAGATTAGCAGAAGGTTTAAATAAAAAATATGAAGCTGCATTAATTTATCTCAATTTAAGTGAAGTGGAAATTATTATTTGTGAATACGAAAAAGCTCTAGAACATCTTCTCAAGAGCAAAGATATTTTTGAATACTTGGGAAGCTACACGGAATTAAGTGAAGTTTATTTTTTATTGGCGTATTTACATTATCTAATTGAATACAGGGAGGAATTTGTTAGGTATTCAAAAGTATTTTTAAAAACTATTAAATCTTCGAGAAGCGCTAACAGTGATTTTTTAGAAAAATTAATAAATTTATTTGCAAAAACATTAAATAACGAACAAATAAGTTCTGAACATTTACTTGAAATTTTTAATTCTTGCGGTATAAAAGAAGATAAAATTTTTGAATATTATTACTATCTGTATGCGCTAAATCAATTATATGTATCCGGAAATTTTGATTTATTAAATTCGATTTTTGAGACAGATGATTTTAAAAAATTAGAGAGTGAAAATATCTTAATCAGTGCGCAAAAAAATTATTTATATGGAAAAATTTTTCAAAAAAATAACGATAAAATTAATTCGCTTTTAAATTTTGAAGAGGCTTTTGAGAAATTAAATAATGTTGAAATAACCGAGTTAACATGGAAAACTTCAATTGAATTAGCGGAAATTTATTTTGAGCGCGGGAATATAAACAAAGCAAGTGAATATTTGGAAATTACCGAAAATATTTTGCAAATTATAAGTTCGAAATTTAAGCACTTTGAATTAAAGAACGCTTATTTTCAAAATAAGGAACGGGCGGAGACATTACAAAAGATTGAGAGATGGCAAATATTAATACATTAACCAAACCTCCGATTATATTTAAATACTTTAAGGCGAATGAAAATTCTGATTTGATTATTAATGCTATAAATCAAATCGACTATAGTGCGATTAAAATCGAATTTTGTGACGAATTCCACCCAACAACAGGTATAGGCAATGTATTTGTTTTCGATATTAATGAATTATCCGATCAATATATCGATGTTGCCTTTAAAGTAAAATCTGTTTTAGACACCGATCCAATTATGGTTGTATACTCGCAAGACCCTATTTTGATAAGTACATTATCGAGAATGGGACTTACGGAAATTTTCATTATCCCCAGTGAATTGCAAAAGTTGAAGTTTTATTTGAAAACCCTAACGGATAATCTTTCCGTTAAGTTGCTTGCAAGAAAAATTGATAAAGAGAAAATAGAAACATCGGATTTCGATGAGATTATAGGCAAATCCAAAGCTATAAAAAAAATTCTTACTCAAGCTAAAAGCTTGGCTATAAATTATAAAGTTGATTTACTTATTTTAGGTGAAACCGGAACCGGGAAGGGACTTCTTGCAAGAAGCATTCATAAAAACAGTCCTATAGCTGATGCTCCATTTGTCCCCATTAATTGCTCGGCCATCCCCGAAAACTTGCTTGAATCGGAACTTTTTGGTTATGAACCGGGTGCATTCACGGATGCCAAAAAGAAAAAACTAGGTTTATTTGAATTTGCAGAGAATGGAACAATATTTTTGGACGAAATTGGTGATTTAAGTCCGAAACTGCAAGTAAAAATTCTTGACGTACTTGACCGTAAAGTAATACGCAGACTCGGTGGAGTTAAAGATATCCCGATTAAAGCGAGAATAATTTCAGCCACAAACAAAGATTTACTAACGTTGGTTGAAAAAAATGAGTTTCGAAGGGACTTGTATCATAGATTGGAAGTTGCAACAATCGAATTGCCGCCTTTAAGAAAAAGGGAGCGGGACGTTTTAATTTTGGCCGAACATTTCATTAAAGAAGCGGTCAAAAAATTTGAGAAACCCCAGATGAAGATGAGCAAAGAAATGGAAGTTTTTTTGTTAAAATACGAATGGCCGGGAAACGTAAGGGAATTAAGAAACGCTATTGAAAGGGCGGTATTATTATCGGAAGGTTCCACGCTTCAAGTAAATGACTTGTTTAATCTTTTAGGGAACAAAACAATAGATTCGATTTTGGATAATAGTAGTATTTTAAATCTTCAGTTTAATGATACCGGAATTCCGTTAGAAGAAATTAACAAGTTGATAGTCAGGCAAGTTCTCAGAAGATTTCAAGGCAACAAGACTAAAACCGCAAAATATCTCCACATTTCAAGACCCCGTTTGGATAGAATTTTGAAGTAATTTCCTCTTTACCCAAATTCTCTCATCAATTTATTTTTCCGCTATATATTGATTTATAATATATTTTTTTTATATTTTTTGTAACATTTTATTGCGATGCTATATTTCATAGCGGTAAATTTTACAGCTTTCTGTGTTGTAAATCACAAATGTAATTATTTTACAAGATTTGTAAATGGAATAATTATTGCATAAAGGGGGGCGGACCATTTAATAATAAACCTAAAAAGAGAGGGCACCATGAGAAAATCAATTCTAACCTTATTCGTTTTTGTTCTTTCGGCATTTGTAGTTTTTGCGCAAGTTCCACAAAATGTTGAAACTGCTTCGAGATATAGAAGTAATGTGAAAAAAACGACTTATAAAACGGTGGCTAATAATAGCATAATGAGCATAGACATTGTTCAAAAAAATATTAACGAGAAGAAATCAAACGCACAACTTGAAGACTTGGGAACCCGTTACGGTTGGTCAAGATCAAACGCACAACTTGAAGACTTGGGGACCCGATACGGTTGGTCAAGATCAAACGCACAACTTGAAGACTTGGGAACCCGTTACGGTTGGTCAAGATCAAACGCACAACTTGAAGACTTGGGAACCCGTTACGGTTGGTCAAGATCAAACGCACAGCTTGAAGACTTGGGAACCCGTTACGGTTGGTCAAGATCAAACGCACAGCTTGAAGACTTGGGAACCCGTTACGGTTGGTCAAGATCAAACGCACAACTTGAAGACTTGGGGACCCGATACGGTTGGTCAAGATCAAACGCACAGCTTGAAGACTTGGGAACCCGTTACGGTTGGTCAAGATCAAATGCACAGCTTGAAGACTTGGGCACCCGTTACGGCTGGTCAAGATCGAATGCACAACTCGAAGATTTAGGTACTCGATACGGTTGGACTAGATAGCCAATTTATCGAATTCTTCCTTCCATAAACCTCCTTCAGCATTATGCTGAGGAGGTTTATAAATTTTAAAAGGATTTAAAATAGTTGTGTATAAAAAATATAAAAATAAAATAAGCACAAATAAAATAGTTGCTTTATTATCACTGATTATGCTTGTATTTAATATACAAGTATACGGTGAATGGTTGCAAAAAGAGAGTAAGAATTTTATTATTATCTACCGGCCAAACCACGAGCATTTAGTAGATCATATACTTCTTTCCGCTGAAAGGTCATTAGATAAGTTAAGTAATCTCTTTCATTATCATCCCACGGGAAAAATAGTAATAAACACTAATGATTTTGCCGATTACGGGTATGGAAGAGCTACGACCGTTCCGGAAAACTTTATCTCTATAGTTATCGAACCGTTTGAAAATTTATATGAAAATTTTCCTTATACGGAAAGAATTCAATGGCTTTTAAATCATGAAATAGTTCATATAATAGTAAACGATCAAGCATCAAAAGCCGAAGCGTTTAGCCGCTCGATTTTTTCCAAAGTTCCTCCAGAACGTAAACATCCGATTTCTACTTTTTTCAGTCTGCTGACAAATTTTAGCCGTTACACTCCGAGATGGCAGCAAGAGGGGATTGCCGTTTTTATGGAAACATGGTTAAGCGGAGGATTCGGAAGAATTTTAGGGAATTTTGATGAAATGTATTTCCGTACCTTAACTTTGGAAGAGCAAAAAATTCCGGATATCGTTGAGCTTGATGCAATTTTCACCCATAATTCGTTTTTGTTAGAAAATTTGTTTTATCTGTACGGTGCAAGATTTTCAGCTTATCTTGCCCTTCAATACGGTCCGGGAAAATTAATACAATGGTATAAAATTGACGAATCGGATTTTTATACAGATTTCGAAGAGAAATTTGAAAACGTTTTTGAAATACCGTTCGAAACGGCATGGAAAAACTTTGCTTCATTTGAAAAGTCGTTTCAGGAAACAAACATTAAAAAATTACGGCAATTTCCAATCACACCGGTTGAGAAAATAACTGCTGAAAATTTCGGATGGATAACAAAACCGTTATACGACAAAAAATCCCGGAAAATTTATTTCGGATTCCACAGATCTCATCAACTGGCGCAGATAGCCGAGCTTGATTTGAATTCCGGTAAATCTAAAATTCTGCGAGATATTCCGGCGCCGAGTATGTTAAGTGTTTCTTCAACCGCTTACGATGAAAAACGCGGTGTATTATTTTTCACTTCAAATAATAACCGGCTTTACAGGGATATTTGGGCTCTGGATTTGGGAAATAATACATCAATGGAAATTTTTCACAATCAAAGAATCGGTGATTTAACATTTTCAAAAGCCACAGATGAATTGTGGGGAATAAGGCATAATAACGGTGAGAATGCTCTGGTGGTTACCAAATATCCTTTTGAAAAAATTCAAACACTTTCGGTATTAAATGCCGGTACGGAGCTCTCGGGCTTGAGTATAAGTCCCGATGGTAATATGCTGGCTTGCGTTTTACATGAGACCGACGGAACACAGTCGATAATTTTGTTGAATACAAATGAAGTCAGAAAAACCGGTAAACTCAAATTTTTCAGAGTAACTTCTGTCGGAACACCGGAAAATCCCTCGTGGGACGAAACCGGAAAGCAACTGTTTTGGAATGCGTATGCTAACGGTGTTTCCAATATATTTAAGTATAATTTAGACTCTAACAAAATAACAATTTTAAGCAATACATTAACGGGTTTATTCAGACCTATTTATATGAATAAAGATTCTATTCTTGTATTCGAATTTAGCACAAAAGGTTTTAGACCCGCAATAATCAAAAACAAATCGACCCGATTCGTTCCTGCAATCAATTATCTGGGACAAAAAGTTTTTGATAAAAACACATATCTTGCCAAATGGAATGTGGATAGCCCCGAAAAAGAAAAACCTGTAAACGAAAAGACGGAAGAATATTCGGCTCTTAGTCATTTGGATATATTGTCGTTTATTCCAATGATCAGCGGATTCCAATCGCAAAAGGTTTTGGGTTTTTATACGCATATTACCGATCCGTTAATTTATCACGATATTCAGATAGAAGCAGGGTATTCACCTTTCAACGAAAATCCCATCGGGCCCAAGTTTCATTTCAGACTTAGCTATAACTATAAACAAAAGTTAAGTATAGGTCTGGAGCATAATGCACCGGATTTTTATGATTTGTTCAATACGCGAAAGAGGGGAATGATCGGTAGCAAACTCCGCGTTGGTTATAAGCATTATTGGATTTATGACGTACCTTATAAATTAATCCAAAAAACTCAATTCGATTTATATCATGGAGTAGAATATATAAACGATAATTTAACTAGAGTATCCGAACCCGATTTTGCAGTGGCACAAACAATTATAACATCCAAATATTTAAGGCGCAGCATCGGAAGCTCCGATTATGAAAAGGGTGATATTATTACTTTTACACTGAGAGGTTTTGCTTCGGATCCGAATAACCCTCAATATTCCGGACAAACATATTTGGAATGGGAACATCTGGAACCGGTTCTGGCAAAACATAATACTTTCAGATTCAAAATCGGAATAGGTTATCATCATGATAATCCAAATTTGATTCAATCCCGCTTTTATTTCGGTGGATTTGGAAACAGAACTCTTGAAAACGTAAATGCCAAGCAATACAGAAAAGTATTCCGTTTTCCGGGAATTCCTATTTATAGTTTGGCGGGCGACCGTTTCATTAAAATTATGTTTGAAAATAATTTCCCACCCGTAAGGTTTCCTAATATTTCGTTCCTTCAGCAATATCTTAGTCACATCGATTTCTCGGTTTATTCGCATAGTTTGCTTGTCCGTTCAAATTGGGCTAAAAAATGGATTAACATTGGTGCCCAACTGAATTTTACATTTAAACATTGGTTTAATTTAGAATCAACTTTGTCATTCGGTGCGGCAAAAGCATGGAATGAAAATGATTCCTATTTCGAATGGTTTGTTTCTTATAAATTATTGAAAAGTTAATTTCCCAAAATCTTGTGGTTTATAAATATAAAGCTATATTTCTGTCCTAATAACTGATAATTCGTAAGTTTTTTGTTATATTAATACGAAATTTTGCAAAAGTTAATTCATCTGTGAAAGATTTTATTGTTATGTTGGAAATTTATATTCTATAATGGAAACCAAAATCTTACGGAATCTAGATAAAATAATAAACGAATATCTTGGAGAAAGCATAAACAGCTTCTTACCCGAACAAAATATTAAAGTTTTGGAAAATAATTTTTCCCGGGTGTTTACCGGAGAAGGAAATCATGAAAAAATAAAAGAAGATCCGGTTTTTATTTCGGCGCAATTTCGTTTATTGGTTGATATTTTGATTACGTTGGCAAAAAAATCTTTGTCGGGTAGCAAATATTGGGATTTCCTTTTGGTATTGGGCGATGAACTTAGAAAAATGGGTAATTACCAAATTGCGGAAAACATATTTAACTATTTCGTAAGTGAATTGGAGAATACGAATCAATACCCCGATTTTGTGGCTAATGCTTATTACTTGTTGGGAGTAATTTATTACGATCAAGCCGTTTGGGATAAAAGTCTGGAATATCTTGAATCGGCAAAAAGAATTTTCGGGAAAGAAAAATATAATTCCGGAATTTCAACATGTACAAACTTGATGGGCATTATATACGGTGAAAAAGGCGAGATTGAAAAAGCGAAGAATTATTTTTATCAAAGTCTGGATATAATTGACGAGGAAAAAGAAAAATATTTGTATGCAAAAATTCATTTTAACCTCGGAACTCTTGAAATGATTAAAGAAGAACTTGACAACGCATTTGCTCAGTTGAACAGGGCTACTACAATTTACGAACAATTCGGAGATCAGGAATCTTTGGCCCGAAGTAACCATAACTTCGGAATTATTAATAAACTTAAAAGCAACTATAACATTGCATTAAATTATTACGATAATGCTATTATGATAGCAGTTAATTCCGAAAATTTACAAATATTGAATATTGCATTTGCAGAAAAAGCTCACGTTTTGACTGAGATAAACGATCTTAACCTTTCCGCCTCATATGTAGAGAGGTCAATGCAAATCAGCAATAAAATTAACGATGTATTGACAATTGCCGATTTATATAAAATTCAAGGTATTATCGAAAGAAAAAAATCGAGATTTTCAAAAGCGGAAAAATATTTAAGTACAAGTCTTCGTATTAACAAAGAGAAAGAAAGTAAATTAAACTTGGCAGAAACATTCTTTGAAGCGGGACTTTTATACCTTAATTGGAAAAAAATTGACGAGGCAAAGTATCATTTCAACGAAGCTTTAAAACTCAAAAAAGAAATCGGCGCCTCGCAATCGGTTGAAAAAATAAATGAAATTCTCGGTAAAATAAATCCTAACTAAAATTAAACTGAGTTGATTTATGAAACTTTCCGAATTGCGAAAAAATATTTCTTCAAAAGGAATCAATTCCGGAGCGGAAGTTAACCATAAACTTCAACATTTGGAGTTAATACTTGATTTATTGAAGAAAATTAACAGTTCACTTATACTTGACGAAGTTCTCCGGTCGGTCTTAAAATATTCCATTAAGTTAACGAATTCAGAAAGAGGATTTATTGTACTTGAGAATGAAAACAAAGAACTGAAATACAGATTAGGACTCGATGCCAACGGAAGGGAATTACCCGAACATTTTTTCAACATCAGCACTACAGTAGTTGAGGATGTTTTCCTTAGCGGTCGCTCCAGATTTATTGAAGGTGCGCAAAATGATGTGGATAATCATCCGAGTAAAAGTATTTTGCGACTTGCACTGCAGACAATATTTTGTTCTCCGTTAATAGCCGATGATAAGAAAATCGGGGTGATTTATGTTGATAGTAAGTCTTTGAACAATGTAAACTTAAAAGAAGTTACCGCAATGTTCGAGATTCTTGCCAGCCAAGCGGCAATAGCAATACGTAACGCAAAATTGCATGAGGAATTAAAAAAAGCCAAAATAAAAGCAGAGGAATCGGATAAACTAAAGTCGGCTTTCCTTTCGCAAATCTCGCACGAAGTTAGAACCCCTTTGAATACAATATTCAACTATAATTCCATTTTGAAAGAAATGTTTTATTCCAAGGTTGAAGATGAATACAAATTTTTATTTTCCAGTATGCAAAGCGCCGGCGAACGAATAATAAGAACACTCGATAACGTTGTGAATATGTCTTTGCTCGATTCCGGGGAGTTCAGCGTTACCAAAACATCTGTTAATTTGGATTCTTTATTAAATAAACTGATAAAAGAATTTGAAGTTTTTGCCGAAAGTAAAAATTTGGAAATTAAATATGAGAAGAAAGTTAAACACTGCATAGTTTTAGCGGATGAATATACAATTTCCATCTTGTTCCAAAACTTGATTGATAACGCAATTAAGTTTACAGACAAAGGTTTTATCAGTATAGTCATTAAGAAAAACAGAGTGTCTCAACTGGTAGTAGAAGTAGAAGATACGGGAAAAGGAATATCAAAAGAATATTTGGATAATTTATTCGATGCGTTTTCACAAGAAGAAATCGGTTATACTCGCCGGTACGAAGGCGCCGGATTAGGTTTGTCCATAGTTAATGAATTTGCAAAATTAAATGATTGCAAAATCAATGTTAAGAGTAAAGTCGGGAAAGGAAGTAAATTCAGCGTAATATTTGAGAAGAAACTTACTTAAAAAATCTCTTTTTAATTTTTTCCCAAGTTCGGCTTCCGATCATTTCGTTAGCATTGATTAGGATATTTTTTACCAGCAACAAGATATCGTGTTCACCTGCCCAATTTCTAACAACAATTTGTGGATCAATAGAATTAATCAAGTCGTTTAAAGTATAAGCAGCTATTGCTATATCGTCTACATAGGCTGCGGGTCCTAAAATACCTTCCGGCAAAAAATCGATTGGCGAGATAAAGTAAATAACAGCGGCGAGCAACTTCACTTTTTTCTCGGAAGGTACATCCGGATCGACCAAAAGTTTTGCCAATAAGTGGAATAAATCGGGCGCCAATAAAATGTATTCTGCCCATTTGTTATCCTTGCCGGTCTTTGTTTTTAGCCAGTTTTTAATTTCTGCTCTGATTTTTTTGTAAAAATCCTGGTGCTCTCTTTTCATTAAAGTTTGCATTTTGCCTTGGGAATATGCCGGGGAATTTTCCCCGGCATATCTCAACATTTACTTTTGTAAAATCATTTTTTTCGAAATAATTTTGCCCTTCGATTCTAAAGTATAAATATACGTTCCGCTTACAAGTTGTGTTGCATCGAATGTAACGGAATATTTTCTGGGATAAAACGATTTGTTGTTTATTAACGTAGTTACCAATTCTCCCAGAACATTATAAATTTTAAGCGATGCGGTTGTTTCTTCCGTTATCGAAAACACTATTGTGGTTGAAGGATTAAACGGATTAGGATAATTTTGTTCGAGTTCAAAATTATTCGCTATCTCTTTCTCACTAATTCCTACTGCTTTTTTAACATCGAGTATTACAATGGGAATTCTGCCGGTTTGATTCCCATCGGTGTATAAAACTTCCAAATCCGGATCGTCATCTATATTGGCAACGTTTACTATGTCATAACGGTTCACTCCCGAACCCGGGAAGAGGGAATCTATTATTTGTGCAACGTAGCTTTGCGGTTGAGTAACATCACCGCCTTGATATTCAAGCCGGATGATTGCGGCATCGGGAGTAGCCGCTCTTGTTCCGAAAATAAAATCCATATTTCCGTCGCCGTCGATATCTCCGTACGCATCGTGTCCGCCGTTAATTCTTCCGTCGGGCCCGATAAGCGGAGCCAGATCGGCAACCGCGTAAGATTGTAAACTGTCGCCGTCTTCTCTAAGAACATAAATTTTATTAAAGCCTTTTGACCATCCGCCGACAATAATTTCTTCTTCTCCGTCGTTGTCTATATCAACAACGGATGCGGATTTCCAAGAACCGCCGGGCACTTTATCGGCAAAATTACCGAGCAGCGTATAGGTTCCGTTTTCATATTTTACAACCGAAACGCTTCCGTCTTCATGAATCAAATAAATTTTATTTCTCATAACTCCCATATCATAAATTCTGGATGGATTCATCATCCAGCCGCTGCCGGATGCTTCCAGAGTCCAAGTTTCGCTTCCGTCCCCGTTATCCGGAATATCGCTTACGGAAACAACCCCGAATCTTAAACTGTCTCTTCTTTCGGCAAAAATTAATTCTATGTCGCCGTCGTTATCAAAATCTTGCAAAACCCAACGGAAAGGTCTAAGTTCAAATTCGTCTTTATCAGTAATTGTCCATTCGGCATTTGGCAATTCGAATCCGAAACCTTGAGCACCCATTTTATCAGTTCCGTTACCTTGTGCTTCGTAAACCACTATACGTGGCGGATTTAAGTTTGGACCATTATCGCCGTTAAAATAATTTGCCGGTCCCCAAACGATATCCGGTTTACCGTCTTGGTCCCAATCTCCCCAAGTAAGCGGAGCCCAACTGTTTTGCTGAGCAATATTTCTTTCTTGTTCGCTCCATACCGAATCCCATACATCGCCGTGTTTTTCAAATTTATAAATTCGCGGAATAAACTCTGCACCGCCTTGGTCAAGCATATTATTAACGGCATAAATTTCAACATTGCCGTCACCGTCGAAATCGACACCGCTAATAAATTCGCCGAATCCGGTATTTTCAATAACCGGTACAGGAATTTCAAAAATTCTTGTAAAAGTATCAGAGGATTGGGCGGAAATGTTAAAATATATTAAAGAATAAAATAAAAATAGGTATGTGGCTTTTTTCATGGTTCCTCCGTTAATGATTTTTTTCAATTTAATAAAAAAAAGTGTAAAATAGCAAAAGAAATTGGGAGGAAAAATTAAGAGGGCGGTAAAGCCGCCCCCGTAAAATGTTTATTTTACTTTGAGAAGCTCGATTTCGAAGATTAACGTTTTGTTAGGTTCTATTCTGCCGCTTCCGCGTTCGCCGTATGCCAATTTGGAAGGAATGTAAACTTCCCATTTGTCGCCTTCTTTCATTTTCGGTAAGATTTCGGTCCAACCTTTAATTACGGCACTAACCTGGGTTTCAAAGGGTTTTCCCCTTTTATAAGAATTGTCGAATTCCGTTCCGTCAATATATTTTCCGATGTAGTTAACTACAACTTTATCCGTTTCTTTCGGAGATTTGCCGTTTCCTGATTTCAATACTTTATATTGTAAACCGCTCGGTAAAGTGATTACTCCTTCTTTTTTCTTATTCTCTTCGAAAAACTTTTCTTCTTCCTCTTTATTTTTCTCCGCAAGTTGTTCTCTTTCCTCTTGCATTTTTTTCATTATTATTTTTCTATAGTTTTCCATCGAAATTTTTAGATCTTCATCCGAGATAAGTTGTTCGTTCCCGTTTGTAACATCTAAAATTCCTTGTAGAAGAATATCGGGGTTAATTTCAACTTTCTGCGCTTTTAATTTATCTCCTATTTGAAGCCCAAAGCCGTAGCTAACGGAATCGACTAATGTTTTTATGTCCGATTTATCAATCTTTTTCCTTCCGCTTTGATTATTTTGGCAGGATACAAGCGTTGCGATAAATATAAAAATTATGAGTGCTTTTGTTTTCATGAAATTCCTCTATTAAATATGCTTAAATTAACGATATCAAATTTACAAAGTAAAAAAGTGACTGCCAAAGTTTATTTTATGTTTTTATAAAAATTAATTTAGCCGGTTAAATTTTGATTTTCAGTAAAAAAGATATTACGGAAACCCTAAAACTCGGTTGGCCGGTCAGTCTTGGTCAATTGGGTCACATCATGCTTGGAGTGGTTGATAGTCTGATGGTCGGACATGTTGGAGCTTCTTCATTAGCTGCATCTTCGCTGGTAAACGGAATATTTTTTTTAATCATAGTTCTTGGTATCGGAATGACTATGGCGGTTACTCCTTTAATTTCAATAGCAAAAGGTTCCGGTAAAGCCGATAAATGTAGATTGATTTTAAAAAATGCAATCATTGTAAACTTAACTCTGGCCGTAATTCTTACTATCTGCGTGTATTCATTTTCATTTGCTATCCCGTTTTTAGGGCAACCGGTGGAAGTAGTGTTGTTGTCTCAATCTTATATTAAGATTTTAAGTTATTCGATTATTCCTTTTTTGGTGTTTCAAACATTTCGTCAATTTATAGAAGGTTTATCAATTACCAAACCCACAATGTATATCGCTATAGTGGCAAATATAATTAATGCCTTTGGAAATTGGTTGTTAATTTACGGAAATTGGGGGTTCCCGGCGATGGGTTTGGATGGAGCGGGATATTCTACGTTAATTACTCGTGGTTTTATAGCCCTTGCAGTTATTTTATTCGTGATGAATTACAAAGAAACAAAAAATTTGCTGCCGACGCGTATTTTTGGTAAGCCCGAAAAAAAACTTGTAATGAAAATAATAAATATAGGTTTACCGAGCGGTATGATGTATATGATGGAAGTCGGAGCTTTTGCTTTTTCTGCCGTTATGATCGGATGGTTGGGGAGTACGCAGCTTGCAGCTCATCAGATTGCAATTAGTCTGGCTTCAATTTCATACATGATAATTTTGGGAATATCTACGGCGGGAACAATAAGAGTCGGTAATGCGGTCGGTAAAAAAGACAGTACAGGTATTAAACAAGCCGGATTCGGCGCTTTGGCGCTAGGCGCAGGATTTATGACATTTTCGGGTTTAATCTTTATCTTTTTTAGTAATGAATTGCCGGCATTCTATATTTCTAATGAGGAAGTTATCCGTACTGCCGCGAATTTGTTAATTGTTGCGGCGTTTTTTCAAATTTCCGATGGATTGCAAGCCGTAGGTTCCGGAATTCTACGGGGATTGACAGATGTAAAAATTCCACTCTACTTAACAATCATTTCCTATTGGGTTATCGGAATTCCGGTCGGTTATTTGTTGGGCTTTGTTTTTAATTTGGGGGTGATTGGTATTTGGATTGGGTTGCTGCTCGGACTAACGATAGCGGCGATTTCTTTCGTTTTCAGATTTTATAAATTGTCCGGCCTAAGAACACGTGATAATGCCACGAACTGACGTTGTGGTATTTGGTCTAAATAAGTTGGGGAATTTCGGATTTTTCTATTTTTATTTTATTTGAAGTCGATTCAATAAGTTCGCCGATTAAATCTTCGGTTTTATTTCCTTCAATCATGCATTCTATAAATGGTTTGTTATCGAATCCATTAACTATTCCTTTCACAGAATGTTTGGAAAGTAAATGATGAACTTTATTGGTAAAGTCATAATCGTAAAAAATTTTGATTTTAAAATAGATTTTTTTCTCTACTGTCTCGGAAATTTCCAATGCGTTAAGTGCGCTAGTATAATAAGCTTTACCAAGAGGACCGACGCCGAGTTTTGTACCGCCGAAATATCTAATTACAATAATTAAGACATTTTGCAGATCGAAATGTTCGATTGCGTTTAAAATTCTTATTCCCGCCGTGCCGGCAGGTTCTCCGTCGTCTGAATATTTTACGTGACCGTTAAACAATTTGTAAGCAAAACAATGATGAGTTGCGTCGTAATATTTTTTTCTAACCGAATTTAATATATCTTCCGCTTGCGCTTGAGTTGTAACTGGATAAACTTGAGCGATAAAAACCGAACCTTTTTCTTTGTATTTTGATTCGGCAAAGCTTTTTATGGTTTTAACGGAACCAAATTCCATTTTAATTTTTTTTATTCCCTGAAATTGATTTTCAACGATACATTGGCTAATATAACTGTTTGAACTTTTTAAAAATGATATGAAATATAACGATAAAATAATAATTCGCGGAGCGCGGGAACACAATCTGAAAAATATAAATTTGGATATTCCGCGGGATACTTTTACCGTTATTACGGGTTTGTCCGGTTCGGGAAAATCTTCATTAGCCTTCGATACGATTTATGCGGAAGGTCAGCGAAGATATATCGAATCGTTATCCGCATACGCCCGTCAGTTTTTGAACATGCTTGAAAAACCGGATGTAGATTTAATTGAAGGGCTAAGTCCCGCAATTTCAATCGAGCAAAAAACATCTGCTGGAAATCCCCGCTCAACGGTTGGAACCGTCACCGAAATTTATGATTTTCTAAGATTACTTTATGCGAGGGTAGGAACTCCCCATTGTTATAACTGCGGAAATCCCGTTAAAAAACAATCCACCGAACAAATAATCGATTCGGTACTGGACAATTTTACCGGCAAAAAGGTGCAAATATTTGCGCCGGTTGTAAAGGGAAGAAAAGGGCATTATCGTGAACTTTTCGAAGAGATTATGAAAGACGGTTTTGTTCGTGTGCGGGTAGACGGCAGGATATTTGAGCTTGAACCCGGTTTTAAAGTCGATAGATACAAAATTCACGATATCGAAATTTTAGTGGATCGAATAAAATTAACCGAAAAGTCAAGAAGCAGGCTGAGCGAATCAATCGAAGTCGCATTGAATTTCGGGAAAGGGAATTTAATTGTAAACGATTCGGAAAAAGATCATTTATACAGCAGAAATTTTGTTTGCTTGGAATGTGGAATAAGTTACGACGAATTAGCGCCCAATTCTTTTTCGTTTAATTCACCTTACGGAATGTGTAATGAATGCAACGGTTTGGGAGAGAAAAAAGAACTTGACGTGGATTTAATCATTCCTGACTGGAATAAATCGATAAACGAAGAAGGGCTTGCTCCGCTCGGGAAACCCAGAAATATTTGGTTTTTCAATCAATTAGAGGCTGTAGCGGATAAATTCGGCTTCGATTTTGATACCAAATTGAAAGACTTAACCGAGGAGCAAGTAAATATAATTTTATACGGGAGCAAGGAAAAAATCCCGTTTATTTACAAATTCGGCGGGAGCAAGTCCGTTAAATACATGCATAAATTTACCGGATTACTGAATTATATCAAACATAATTATGAAAACACGGCTTCTTCAAAAGTGAGGGAGTGGGCGGAATCGTATATGAATACGACTACCTGCTCGGCATGTAACGGCGGAAGGTTAAGAAAAGAATCACTGGCGGTTAAAATTAACGGAAAAAATATCAGTGAAGTTACTTCACTTTCAATTGAACGGGCAAAAGAGTTTTTTGATAATCTTAAGTTTTCAGGGCGTGAAGAAATTATTTCAAAACAAATTATCAAAGAAATTAAAACGAGATTGGAATTTTTACTAAACGTCGGATTGGATTATCTGACGTTAAACCGTTCATCCAGAACACTTTCGGGCGGAGAAGCTCAAAGAATACGTCTGGCAACGCAAATAGGCTCCCAATTAGCCGGCGTTCTTTACGTGCTCGATGAACCAAGCATCGGTTTGCACCAAAACGATAACATCAAATTGATTAATTCGTTGAAAAAATTACGCGATTTGGGAAACACGATTATTGTTGTGGAGCACGATAAGGAAACGATTGAAAATTCCGATTATATTGTGGATTTGGGCCCAAGAGCCGGGGAGCACGGCGGGGAAATTTGCATTGCGGGCGAAACAAGAAAGATATTGAAAAAACTTAACGGCTCCGATTCACTTACGGTGAAATACTTGCACGGTAAAAAACAAATAGAGATACCGGAAAAAAGAAGGAAAGGCAGCGGAAAATTCATTGAAATAAAAGGTGCAAGGGGAAATAATCTCAAAAAAGTGAACGTTAAAATTCCTTTGGGAGTTTTAAATGTGGTAACCGGGGTTAGCGGTTCGGGCAAATCTACATTAATAAACGAAACACTTGTAAAAATCCTTAAGAAGAAATTCTATAATTCAAACGTAGTTCCGCTAAGGTACGACGAAATAAAAGGATTAGAGAATGTCGATAAAATTATCGAAATAGATCAATCGCCGATTGGAAGAACACCGAGATCGAATCCGGCAACTTACACGGGCGTATTTACTTTTATTAGGGATTTGTTCACACAACTTCCGGAATCAAAAATAAGGGGTTATAAACCCGGCAGATTCAGTTTCAATGTAAAAGGCGGAAGATGTGAAGAATGTAAAGGCGACGGATTGAAAAAAATAGAGATGAATTTTCTTCCGAATGTTTACGTGCTTTGCGATGTTTGCCGCGGTAAAAGATACAACCGCGAAACTTTGGAAATTCTTTATAAAACAAAATCCATTTCCGATGTTTTGGAAATGACAGTGGAAGAAGCCCTTCGCTTTTTCGATGATTTACCGAGAATCAAAAGAAAATTACAAACGTTATACGATGTGGGGCTCGGTTACATTAAGTTGGGTCAGCAAGCAACCACTCTTTCCGGCGGGGAAGCGCAAAGAGTAAAACTTGCAACGGAATTGAGTAAAGTCGGTACGGGCAAAACGATTTATGTTTTGGATGAACCGACAACCGGTTTGCATTTCGAGGATGTAAGAATTTTGCTTAAGGTTTTGAATCAGCTCGTTGATAAAGGAAATACGGTGATTGTCATAGAACACAACCTTGATGTAATAAAGGTTGCGGATAATATAATTGACTTGGGACCCGGCGGCGGCGAATACGGCGGAGAGATTGTTGCAACCGGAACGCCGGAAGAAGTAGCGGAAAATCCCAAAAGTATTACGGGAAAATATTTAAAAGATGAACTTCGAAAAGGAAAAACGAAATGAAATCAAAGAAAATTTTAATTGTACCCAAACACATTATTACGGTAAACGAGAGAGATGAAATTTATTATGATAAGGCGATAGAAATTTCGGACGGCATTATCACAAGTTTTATTGATAAAGATAAAATTGAGTATGGAAAATATGACGGTGAAATTTACAATGTGCCCGATTATACTTTAATACCCGGTTTTATACAAACGCATGTTCACCTTTGTCAAACGCTGTTTCGCGGGTTAGCCGATGATTTGGAACTTCTCGATTGGCTGCAAAAGAGAATTTTCCCGTATGAGATGGCTCATAATCCTGAATCACTTAGGGTTTCGGCGCAACTTGGTATTCATGAGCTACAGACTTCCGGTACTACAACAATTTTGGATATGGGAACGATAAATCATCAAGAAGTTGTTTTCGAAAGTTTGATAGAAGCCCGGATGCGTGCGTTTTCCGGTAAATGTATGGTGGACGAAAACGAATTGATGCCGGAATTTAAAGAAACGACTGAGGAAAGTTTACGCACTTCTTACGAACTGGCAAAAAAATATCATAATACTGAAAACGGAAAGATTAAATATGCTTTCGCCCCAAGGTTTGTGCTGTCTTGCAGCGGGGAATTATTACGCAAAACATATGAAATGTTAAGTGATTTCCCGGGAGCGCTGTATCACTCGCATACTTCCGAAAATAAGGATGAAGTGGAAGAAGTAAGACGACGCTACAATATGGAAAACGTGGAATATTTCGATTCACTTGGAGTTTTAAGCGAGAATACGGTTCTTGCTCACGGAATACATGTTTCGGAAAGTGAACGTAAAACATTGAAGAAAACCGGAACGAGAATCGCACATTGTCCTTCCGCCAATTTAAAACTCGGTTCGGGAATTGCGAATATTCCCGAATATTTGAAAGAAGGGGTTTCCGTTTCTTTAGGCGCCGACGGTCCGCCGTGCAATAACAATTTGAGTATGTTTAAAGAAATGAGACTTGCCGCGTTAATTCAAAAACCGATTCACGGTTCCACTTCGATGGATGCTTTAACCGTATTCAGATTAGCCACAATTGAAGGCGCAAAAGCTCTGCATATAGATAATTATACCGGAAGTATAGAACCAGGTAAAAAAGCGGATTTGGTCTTGCTGGATTTGAATAAAACGAATCAATCCTTGTTAGACAATGAAGAAAATCTTTATTCGGATATTGTTTATTCCGCCGGAAAGGAAAACGTGAAAGATGTGATGATAGAAGGCGAATGGGTTGTCAGAAACGGCAGATCGCTAATTTACGATGAGAATAAACTGGTAGAAAAAGGAAGGGAAGAATTGAAAAAGTTACTGGAAAGGGCGAACGTAAAATGAGCGGTAAACCAATCGAATTACTATTTGCTACGGGAAATTTGCACAAGGTCGATGAGGTAAAAAACATATTGAACAGCGAAGTGTTCAAGATTCTTTCGTTGGCGGAATTTCCGGATATTCCCGAAATAGAAGAAACCGGTAAAACTTTTGAGGAAAATGCTTTTCTTAAAGCCGGAATAATTTTTAAGAAATTTAATATTCCGGTAATTGCCGACGATTCAGGTTTGGTTGTGGAACAATTGAACGGAGCACCCGGGATTTTTTCTTCCCGGTATGCGGGAGAAAATGCAACGGATGAAGATAACAATAAAAAATTATTGGAAGAACTTGAAAATTTCCCTGAACCGCATTTTGCAAAGTTTGTTTGCTTTGCGGTTTTCTTTGACGGGAAAAATAAAATAACCGCAGAAGGTGAATTACTCGGAAAAATTGTTAAAGAAAGCAAAGGCGTTCACGGTTTCGGTTACGATCCTATTTTTGTACCCGAAGGTTATACAAAAACGCTTGCCGAATTCCTACCGGAAGAGAAGAATAAAATAAGCCACCGTGCGAAAGCATTTAAAAAGTTGGGTGAAAAATTAAGGGATTTTTATTTGTCGGGGAAAGCTTAAGTTACTTTTCGGCTATAACAACCTGGACAATCCCAATAGTTAACGGGTATAAGCTAACTTGTTTGAAACCAACATCTTGCAGTATTTCACTTAAAGTAATTTCTTTGTCAAATTCCTGTACCGAATCGGGCAAATATGTATATGCTTCCTTGTCTTTTGATATCATTTTCCCGATGAGCGGTAAAATATTTTTGAAGTAAAAATTATAAATGAATTTAAATACCGGATTTCGCGGCATTTGGAATTCAAGTATAGTTGCTTTGCCGCCCGGTTTTAATACTCTGTAGAATTCGCTCAAACCTTTGGGAATGTCATAGAAATTTCGCACTCCGAATCCGACGGTTATATTTGTAAATGAATTACTTTTAAACGGCATTTCTTCGGCGACGGATTGGACCAAACGACCGTTTATCCAATCCGCTTTTTGAACGAAAAGTTTCAACATGTTGAAGGACAAATCTGCTCCGGTAATTTGTGTTACTCCTTTCTTCCGTGCCGCAATGGAGAAATCTCCCGTGCCGCATGCCACATCAAGTAAAATGGCATTTTCGGTTATTCCGGTTAAATTCAGAGCTTTATGCCGCCAATAAAAATCTATCCCGAAACTTAACAGATGGTTTAGAAAGTCGTATCGTTTGGAAATACTATCGAAAATATTTTGAACTCTTTGTTTCTTTTCCATATCAGTTATACCTGAATTCCTTTTCGCCCCGTAATTTTTGCCACCAATTGTATAAATAATAACCGCTCCAAATCGTAAACCACATGAAAACCGCTCCGCCGATTAAATCAATAACGTAATGATATCTTAGGTAAACCGTTGCAATAATTAATAATGATCCGGTAATCCAGAAAAAATATTTGAGTTTAACGTTAAACTTGTATGCCAAATACATTACTATCAAAGTCATTTGCGTATGACCGCTGGGGAAAACATCCCTTTGCACTACTTCGGCGGGATTTAGAGTGCCGTTCGGAATCGATTCGCCGGAATTTATTACTTCCCGTAGAAAATTTGTTAAGAACAATCCGGGTAGTTCTTTGTTTGTTAAATGAAAATCGTGCAGGGTAAAGCGGGGTCCAATTGCCGGAACTAAAATGTATCCGATATATGAAAGAAAAAATCCGTACAGCACCAAAAACGTTGCATAGTAAAATTCATCCGTTTTATGTTTCAACAGCAGTTCGATTCCCAAAATAATCGGTAAGAAGAAAAATGTGCTGTATGCGATTTGAAGAATTTCGGTCAATACCGGATTTGCAAACTTGTAAAGAAAAACCGTGGGGTCGGTTCCGAAAATAAATCTGTCGATACTTATCAAAACCGAATCGTAATCTATCATTCTAATCGGTTTAATCATCAAATACAGTTCTTTGAAAGACAGAAGAATCAAAGGCGCAATATACCATCGGTGAATGTGAAGCCATATTTTGCTTTTATTTTGATTATCCGAATAAGCCACAAAAAAGACAAAAAGAAACAGTAAAAAATTTGCTCCAATCAGATAACCTGCGTATTGTACCCTGTCGAAATAAACAATATTTAAGATTGTCAGCATGGAATAAAACACAATCACAATAAAATCAATCGGGCTGAGTATGAAAATAATCGATTTGCTTTTTTTCATGCCGGCGAGTACAAAATTGTTATGAGTGAGAGATAGATAAGCAGACCGATAATGTCGTTCGATGTTGCCACAAAAGGTCCGGTGGCAATAACCGGGTCGGCTCCCAATTTTTTCAGAACGATTGGAACAACGGCTCCAATCATTGTGGCGTTTACCATAATAACGAAAAGGGAAAGAGACAGAATGAACCCGAAGTTTAAATCGACCTTGAAAATAAAATGGGTTAGTGCTAACAAAACTATTGCCGAAATAATTCCGTTCAGCATCGCTACCCTGAATTCTTTCCACAATCTTGTAAAACTTTCTTTTACCCAAAGGGAACCGCTGCTCATTGCTTGAACCATAACAATGGCAGCTTGATTACCGGCGCTTCCGCCCATCGCCATAACAATCGGGATGAAAAAACTTGCAACGATTATTTCTTTAATTGATGCTTCGAAGGAAGAAAGCACTACGGCGCTAATCATTTCGCCGAATAATGATACGAAAAGCCAGGGTAAGCGGTTGCGCGATACTCTGAAAGTAGAATAACTTAATTCTTCTTCTTCGGTCAAACCGGCCATTTTCTGAATATCTTCGGATGCTTCTTCTTGGATTACGTCCACAATGTCATCGAAAGTTATTCTACCGAGCATTTTTCTGTTTTCGTCAACAACCGGAATTGCGACCAAATCGTATTTTTCCATTATAGCGGCAACTTCTTCCTGGTCAACTTCGGGAGTAACATAAATTAAATCTTTTTCCATAATGGATTTTATCCGTTTATGCAGCGGATAAATCAGCAAAGATTTAAGTTGGACAATTCCCACCAGTTGCCCTTCGTCGTTCAGCACATAAATATGATAAATTTGCTCGAACTCATCTGCGTGTTTTCTTACTTCCTTGATTGCATCTTTAACGGTAGCGCTTTCGTGCACAAACACGAAATCGCTTGTCATTATACCGCCGGCGGAATCTTCCGGGTATTTCAACAATTCTTTAACGTCTTCGGAATCTTCCTTGTCGATGTTTTCGAGAACGTGTTCTGCAACTTGTTCCGGAAGTTCGCTTACAATGTCGGTTGCGTCGTCCGTCTCAAGTTCATCAACAATATCTGTTATTTTTTCTTTGTCGATGTGCTTTAATATCCGTTCGCGGAGATTTTCGTCTAATTCGGTTAATACTTCGCTTGCCGTTTCGGTATCGAGTATGGAAAAAGCGGCTTCGGCGTCTTCGGGTTTCAGATGGTTTAAGATTTCTGCAATGTCGGCGGGATGTAGGTCGGCGAAAATATTCAGAAGACTTTTATCCGCATTAACTTCAAGCAGATAAGAAATGTTATCAAGCAGTTCATTATCCACTTGAATAACGGATTTCATACTTATGTTATCTTTGTTTTGCTGCATTAGCTTCTTTCTGAAAAAATTTTGTTAAAGTAAGAAAGTCTTCCAAATTTAATTCTTCAGCTCGTTTCGTTAAATCTATTCCCGCACGGGAGTAATTATAAATTCTAAATATACTATTACTTAGCGAATTTTTTAAAGTTTTTCTTCTGTTACCGAAAGCTGCTTTGACAACTTGAATAAAAGTTTGGTCGTTAATTTCTTTGTCGGTGCTTTTATTGAAATAAATATGAACAACCGCGGAATCAATTTTGGGTTTTGGGAAAAAAACATTAGGGGAAACTTTAAAACAAAGTTTTACCGTGCAATAATATTCGAGAAGCACGCTTAATATTCCGTAATCTTTTGTTCCGCGCACACCGGTAAATCTCTTTGCGATTTCATGCGGCACCATCAATACTGCATCTTCTATAAGTTCGCGGTTTTCAATCAGCTTGAAAATTATGGGTGCAGTAATGTTAAATGGTATGTTCCCGATTATGCGAATCTTTGAATCGCATTTTTCTTTTAATTTTTTGAAGTCGAATTTCAATATATCGTTTTCAAAAACCGTTAGCTTCGGATATTTGTTTCGTAAGTCGTCTATAATTCGCCTGTCAATTTCAACGGCAAATATTTTATTTACGCGTTCTAAGAGTTCTTCGGTTATTGCGCCTTTTCCGGGCCCCAATTCAACAATACATTCTTGTTCCGCCGGATTCAATTCATCAACAATCTTACGGATGATGTTCTTATCTACAAGGTAATTTTGTCCGAATCTTTTCAGCGGTTTAATATTCTTCATATTGAATACGGTAAAAATTATTTATGGTATTGACGGAAAAATCAATTAAATTTAAGAAAAACTTTATCACGAATAACAAAATAACATTTTTACGGGAGTTAAACTTGGCGAAAGAATTTTTAATTACAGTTGATTTGGGGGGAACGAAAATATTATCCGCTCTTCTCGATAAAAAAAACAACATCGTGCAGCGTGTAAAAGTAGCCACGAGTACAAAAAACGGTGCTGACGGTTTGGTGAAAGATATCGTCGCTTCCATTAAAGAACTGTTAAAAAAATCGAAGTTAAAGGAATCAAATATTTCTTTTGTTTCCATCGGCGTGCCGGGTACCGTAAATCCGGAGACAGGAATTATTAGCGTAGCGCCAAACTTAAATATTAAAAATTACAATATTAAAAAAAATATTCAGAAATCCGTATCAATGCCGGTATTGCTTGAAAACGACGTAAATTTAGCGGGACTTGGAATTAAAAAGTTTGAGTTTAAGGATAAAGTTGAAAATATGCTTGTGGTATTTGTGGGAACGGGAATCGGTGGCGCATTGTTTTTTAACGGAAAAGTTTATCGCGGTTCGTCTTTTTATGCGGGAGAGATTGGTCACATGTTGGTTAACGAAAACGGTTCGCTTAGTACAAACGGTGTGGAATTTGAAAAACTTGCCAGCAGAACCGCAATTGTGAACGGAATTGTTTCGCAAATTAAAAAGAAGAAGAAAAGCGTTTTGAAAGAATACGTGGAAAAGAACAAAAAGATTAAAAGTAAAGCCATTGCCGCGGCAATAAAAGAAAAGGATAAAATAACAATCGAAGAAGTTACCAAAGCTTGTAAGATAATCGGTAATGTTTTGGGAAGTATAACAACGTTGCTCAATTTGGATACGATTGTGCTCGGCGGTGGATTAATTGAAGCGAACCACAAGTTTATGCTGCCGAAAATCAAATCAGCTTTCCGCAAATCGGTTATGAAGGACGTCGGGAAAATTACAAAAATAGTTGTTACGCAATTTGGGGACGATGCGCCTTTGCTCGGCGGTGCTGCGTTGGCGGAAGAATTTACGGCTAAGTAATCAGGAAAATTGTTTTTCTATTTCTTCAAGTTTTTCGTTCAGTTCCGCCCATTCGTCCATAACTGAATTTAATTTTTCTTTAGCGGATTTGTATTCAAGCGTTTTTTCTTTCGACAATACCGGGTCGGAATAAACTTTTTCGTCGGTAAGTTCCGTTTCCAAAATTTTTATTTTTTCTTCCAAGCCGTTTATCTCATTTTCGCATTCATCAATTCTCTTAATAATATCTTTAGTTGCATTGAACTTTTGTTGCCGCAGTTCGGCTTCAATGCGTTTTTGTTCTTTACGGTTATTGGTTTTTGAAACAGTTGCTTTACTTGAGCTTGAATTATTTCCCTGCGCTCCTTCTTTTTTGGAAAGATAGTATTCGATTCCACCGTAAAAATATTTGATTTCGCCGTTTTTAAATTCCATTACCTTATCAACAATTCCCTTTAAGAAATCAATATCGTGCGAAGCTATAAGTAAAGACCCTTTGTAATTTTTTAATGCTTCTTGCAATATTTCTTTCGATTGGTAATCAAGATGGTTTGTCGGTTCATCAAGAACAATCAGATTTGCTTTCTGTAAAAGTATGGAAGCAAGCGCCACTCTGCTTTTTTCTCCGCCGGACAAAATTTTTATTTTTTTATTAACGTCGTCTCCGTGAAATAAAAACGCACCGAGAATTGTACGCAACTGTCCTTCCGTAAGATCGGAAGGTATTTGCCGTAGAGTTGTTAAAATATCGTCTTCCAAATTAAATGTTTCGGCTACTTCTTGCGCATAGTAGGAGATTTTTGTGTTTTGACCGTAAATTACTTTACCGGCTAAAGGGTTTAAAATTCCGGAAACAATTTTAAGCAGCGTACTTTTACCTGTTCCGTTTCTTCCCACAAGCGCAACCTTTTCACCGCGCTCTATTTGTAAATCCAGATTTTCAAAAACCGTTTTGCCGGGATAACCGCCGGTTACTTTTTCCAATTTGACGGGAATAACTGCGCTCCGGGGCGGTTCGGGAAATTTTATTTTTATATTTTTCTCAAATTCCGGCAGTTCGATTTCTTGCAACTTTTCCAATTGTTTAATCCGGCTTTGCACTTGGCTCGCTTTCGAAGCTTTGTACCGGAACCTTTCGATAAACCTTTCCGTTTCTTTAATTTTTTTCTGTTGGTTTTTATATGCGGCGATTGCTTGCTCTTCGGCAATTTTTTTTGCTTTCAAATATTGATTGTAGTTACCGTTGAAAAAAGTAATTTTTTTATTTGCTATTTCAAGGGTTTTCTCTGTTACCTTGTTGATAAAATATTTATCATGCGAAATGACAATCATTGCGCCGTTGTAATTTTGAAGGTAATTCGTTAACCACCAAAGGCTGTCGATGTCCAAATGGTTTGTCGGCTCGTCGAGTAATAAAATATCGTTTTTGTTCAAAAGTATTTTAGCCAGCTCAATTCTCATTTGCCAACCGCCGGAAAATTCTTTTACATTCTTGCCGAACTCTTTTTCTCTGAAACCCAAACCGGAAAGAACTTTTTCGATTCGTGCTTCCAAACCGTAGAAATCTATTTCTTCTTTACGGTGAATAATTTGCCCAAGCCGTTCCAAGTAAATTTTCTTTTCTCGTTCGCTGAGTTGTCCGTCTTCCAAAATATTATGAATTTCTTTTTCCCTTTTTTCCAGCGATACATATTCTGTAAAGGAAGATTTGATTTCTTCAATTAACGGTAAGCCCTTAAGCTGTACGAATTCCTGGGGTAAATAGCCGCAAGTAAAATTTTTCGGAACCGAAACTTGACCGCTCGAAGGTTTTTCAATTCCGCTGATAATTTTTAATAAAGTCGATTTGCCCGTACCGTTTAGTCCGACGAGCGCAATTTTATCTTGCCGGTTAATGCGAAGGTTAACATTTTCGAAGAGAACTTTATTACCGAAATCAACCGAAAGATTTTGTATATCGATCATATTGCAAAATAGTTAATTCTCACTTTCTAATTACCGCTATTTTTGTTTTGCCGACCAAATTAGCTTCTTCATCGTAAGCAATGATGATATAAACTCCTGAAGAAACCAAATTGCCGTCAAGGTCTTTGCCGTCCCAAAAATAAACCTTTCCGCCGAAAGTGGGGAATTTGTTAACCAGATTTCCGTTCACGGATAAAATTTTAATAAATGAATCTTGAATTAATCCGTCGATCATCACGGTGTTGTTGTTCCGGCTGTCCAAAACCAAGGGATTGGGATAAGCGCGCAAATCCGAAAAATCTTCGTTGGGTTTTATTCCCAAAGTAGTTAACGATGCCAAGCCGAATTCAGTACCGAAATAAACAATACCGTTCTTTGCGTCTACAGCAATGCTTTTTACGGTATTACTCGGAAGCGGACTGTTTGAAACATCGTAATGTTCGTATAATCTGCTGCCGTCCGAACTCATGTAAAAAACTCCTTGAGTGGTTCCGACCCATATATTGTTTAACGGATCGACTGCTACCGAAAGAATTGCCTGTTCACGGATTGCAAAGAACAGGTCGCTTCTTAATGAACTTATATTTTGCAAATCGGGCAAAACGTTTATGCCGAGCTGTGTTCCGATAATCATTTCGCCTCTTTTGTCGATTACCACGGCATTAATGTCGTCGCTTTTTAATCCTTCACGTAATGTGATTTTTCCCCAGACGTCATCGGTTAAATCATCGGGAGTGTCATTTTCGTTAAAATAATACAAACCTTTTTCGGCGCCGTTCGTTACGATAAACCATTTGGTATCGAACTGATCTATCGCTAATCCTTCTGAAAAAACGGTAGCGGGCAGAAGAGGGGAACCGAATTTATAATGATGCCATTTGCCGTCCGTAGTCAGTTCGCTTAAAACTTGTTGGTCAGCCGACCAAAAATTCAATACCCAAATATTTTTTTTGGAATCCTTTTGAACATCATAAATGACGAGAAAGCCGGGATGATCCGGAATACCCACCATTCCCGTTCCGGCCGTATCGAAAGTAGTGAATTTCCCGTTTTTATATTCCGTAAATCCGAAACCCCAACTTGAGAAGAACAAAGTATTATCGGCTGAAACGCTTACGTTATGATAATCGTTGGTTTTAAATTCCGGAACGTTTGTTTTATCGAAAACTTGCCATGTTTTGCCGTCGAATTTTAAAACGCCTTTACCTTTGCTGTCTTTGCCGGTTGCACACCATAGATTACCGTCTTTGTCGGTAGCAATGTTGAGGAATGTGTTGGTAACGGGACCGTTTGGGGTTATTGTTAAAGTATCGGAAGCGGAAACTTTTAGTATCCCTTCGTTTGTAGAGATTAAGAAATCGTCTCCCGAAAAAATTAAACTGTTAAAAATTTTATCGGCATCTCTGAATACAACTTTGTCGAATCCGTTTTTTCTTATGTGAATTGTGTTAAGTGTAACGGAGTAAAGTGAATCGTTTTTTACTTTTAAATCATAAACGTTGAAATTAAGATAAGCAAACTCAGCAAACTGACCGTTTTCTCTTTTGAAAATCCCTTTTGGAGTGGCTGCCAAAAGCATATTATCGAACAAAATCAATTTATTTATTTTAAGACTCGCACCCGAGAATCTAAGCGGAGTAATTTCCCAATTTTCCGGTGAAGCCAAATTTGAAAAAGGATTTATAGATTGAGCCACGCCCTCGGCGGTGCCGAGATAAATACGGTCGCTCAAATAAATAGTATATACGGGAATTTCTGCTGGTAGGTCTGCAAATTTTACAATTGTTTCCAGAAAAATAAACGAATTAGCATCGATTAAAGAAAGTCCGAAATCCGTTGCAACATAAACTGTATCGTTTTTAATTACCAAATCGTTAATTTGCTTTTTACTTTTCCCGGTTTTGAATATGTCTAAAATTTTTTCGAAGCTTCCGGTCGAAGGATCGTAAATATTAATATAGCCTTCGGATGTCCCAATCCATATTCTGCCGGAATTGTCTTTATCGATTGCCGTAATTGAATGACTGCTAAGACCTTCGGATTTTGTGAATGTGGAATATGAATTAGATGAAAAACTATAATTGAATATTCCTCCTCCCGTTGCAGCCCAAAGTTCCCCGTTAATTAAAACGGATTCCTTAACGTTTAGCATGTTTGTATAATTTTTCCATGTCCCGACGTTTTGGGCAAAATTTAATGCGGTAAAACTTAAAAGTAAAACAATAATCCGGAAAAGAGACATAAAGTATAATCCTTTTGTTATTAATAAACCGGTAAAGATAAAATTATCTAAATATAACGGTTTTAACCGAATAAATTTGTGCAAAATTATTTACACTATCCGGCTCTTACGCGGAACGATTCGGTTTTTTCCACCCTCGCTAAAATTTCCGTAAGTTTTGTCTCGCCGATATAATATTTCCCGAATTTTTGAATTTCCGTTTCGTTGCGCCCGTGAAAATCGGAACCGCCGGACTGAAGAATTCCGTATCTCCTTGCGATGTTTGTAAATTTTGTAACATGATGTTTCTTGTGCAAAGGATGAATAACTTCAATTCCGTCAACTCCGGCGGAGATAATTCCGCTTAATGTTTCAGAATCCAAAATATACGGATGAGCAATAAAAACAAGCCCGCCGGCGTTATGAATCATTTCGATAACCGATTCCACGGAAACCTTAATTTTCTTTTGGTTTGCGGGTCCGTCGTCTTTAATGTATTTGTGAAACGCATCGTAAAAGTTTTTGACCAAACCTTTTTGAACCAATGCCGTAGCAATGTGCGGGCGGCATATCGGTGAATTCTTGGAAACCGCTTCCACATCCGATATCGAAATATCCAACTTGAAGTTCCGTAATTTTCTAACAATTTCAATTGCTCTCAATTTTCTGTCAATTTTAATCTGTTCGAAAAATTGATTTAATTCCCGGTTATTGAGATCAAAACAATATGCTAACAAATGAATTTCTTTATCCTTTAAATTTGCGCTTATCTCCACTCCGTTTACAATTCGAATATTAAAATTGCTTTTTACTTTTTCAATTTCGTTATATGCGCTTATTGTGTCGTGATCGGATATGCTTATTACGTTTATTCCCAACGTTTCAGCTTTCTTTAAAATTTCAACCGGGGAAAGCATTCCGTCGGAACTGGTAGTGTGAATATGTAAATCTGCTTTCATTATTTGGGAATTTAATTATTAAAAAAAAACAAGAAATTGTAATTTAAGGCAATTATAGGTAATTTTTCATATAAAATTCAGATAAATTAATCAAAAAAGGAGTTAAAAATGGCTATAAAAATCGGTATTAACGGCTTCGGGCGTATTGGGCGTTTGGTTTTCAGAAGATGCAAAGAACTCGGAGGATTTGATTTTGTTGGAATAAACGACCTTACCGATGCTAAAACATTGGGACATTTGCTTAAATACGATTCCGTACACGGAAAATACAACGGTGAAGTTGTAGTGGATGGCGATACTTTAATTGTTGACGGAGACAGAATAAAAATCACTGCCGAACGCGATCCCGCAAATTTGAATTGGGGCGAGCTCGGTGCGGATATAGTAATAGAATCGACCGGCGTTTTCAGAACAAAAGAATTATGCATGAAACATATTGAAGCGGGCGCCAAAAAAGTTGTTCTTACCGTTCCTCCGAAAGGCGATGTGGATGCCACAGTAGTATTGGGCGTAAACGACGAAATTTTAACCGGTAACGAACAAGTAATTTCCAACGCATCGTGTACGACGAACTGCCTTGCTCCGATGGTAAAAGTTTTGAACGATGCATTCGGATTGGAAAAAGGATTTATGACCACGGTTCATTCTTATACAAACGACCAACGGTTACTCGATCTTCCGCATAAAGATTTAAGAAGGGCAAGGTCTGCTGCCGTTTCCATAATTCCGACAACAACCGGCGCAGCTAAAACCGTAGGCAAAGTTTTAACCGATTTAGCCGGAAAACTTGACGGTATGGCAATCAGAGTTCCCACTCCCGACGGATCTATTACCGATTTGGTTGCTACCTTGAGCAAAGAAGTTACAGCGGAAGAAGTTAACGCTGCAATGAAAGCTGCAGCCGAAGGTTCTCTTAAAGGAATAATGGAATATACAGAAGAACCTTTGGTTTCTGCAGATATCGTCGGTAATCCGCATTCCGTTATTTTCGATTCGCTTTCCACAATGGCAAACGGTAACTTGGTTAAAGTTGTCGGCTGGTACGATAACGAATGGGGTTACTCATGCAGAGTAGTCGATTTGGTTAAAAAGATTGCATAAATACTAAAAAGCAAATTTAAAAGGCGCAGAATGTCTGCGTCTTTTTTTTAATTTTTCCGCCAATCGATACCGGAGGTAAATGTGAGAAAGTTATTTATAGAAGATTTAAACCTAAAAGGCAAAAGGGTTTTGGTACGCGTGGATTTTAACGTCCCGCTGGATGAAAATCAAAACATTACCGACGACATCAGAATAGTAAGCGCTTTACCCACAATAAAGAAAATTATTAACGACGGCGGCAAAGCAATATTAATGAGCCATTTGGGCAGACCGAAAGGCGAGCGGATTGAAAAATTCAGTCTGAAACCTGTTGCCGAAAGATTAAGCCAACTCCTTAATCAAAAAGTGACTTTTGCTCCCGATTGTATTGGCGAGGAAGTAAAAAGAATTGTTGAGGGAATGAACGACGGCGATGTTGTGTTACTTGAAAATTTAAGATTTCATTCCGGTGAAACGAAAAACGATCCCGAGTTTGCCAAACAATTGGCGGAGCTCGGAGATGTTTACGTCAACGATGCTTTCGGAACCGCTCACCGCGCGCATGCTTCCACCGAAGGAGTAACAAAATATATTGAAAAATGCGCAGCAGGATATTTGATGCAAAAGGAAATTGAATTCCTTGGGAATGCCGTTAATAATCCTGTTAGACCCTTCACAGCAATTTTGGGCGGAGCTAAAATTTCGGGAAAGATTGATGTAATTAAAAGTTTGTTTCAAAAAGTCGATAGTTTAATTATCGGCGGCGGAATGGCTTTCACGTTTTTCAAAGCAATGGGATACGAAATAGGGAAGTCGTTGCTGGAAGAAGAAAAAATAGATTTGGCAAAGGAAATATTGGAAAAAGCGGAAAGGACAAAAATGAGTTTTCTGCTTCCCATGGATGTTGTTGTTGCAAGCGAGTTCAGTAACGATGCGGAACCGGAAACGGTGGAAGTTGAAAATATTCCGGCAGATAAAATGGGACTTGATATCGGCCCGAAGTCGGTTGAGCTTTTCCGTAAAGTAATTTTGAACAGTAAAACCGTGGTTTGGAACGGACCGATGGGCGTTTTTGAATTCGATAATTATGCCAAGGGAACGTTTGCAATTGCCGAAGCTCTTGCCGAAGCAACGGAAAAAGGCGCTATAACCATTATCGGTGGCGGCGATTCCGCTGCGGCAATTAAAAAAGCGGGACTCAGCGATAAGGTAACGCATGTTTCCACCGGCGGCGGAGCATCGCTTGAGTTTCTGGAAGGAAAAACTTTACCCGGTATTGCGGCGCTTACGGATGTTAAAGATTAAGTAAACTATAAAAATTTTTTTAACAAGCCAAGTTAAGATTTTATCAAATTCAAATTTGAACTAAATTCTGTTTGAATTGTAGAATGAAAAGAGAGTGTGTTTTTTCTCAAAAAATATTAAATTGAATTAAAAATTAAGGTAGTTCCAAATGTCTTACAGCGACAGGCAATATTATTACAGACCGACGGGTTTCGGGAGTTTCAGTTTTTTCCCGCCGGTAATTAAAAGTCTTTTAATCATAAATACCGTGGTATTTTTTATTACAGTTATTGCGGATAATATTGTAGTAGGGAATACTTTACTCGGCGATTTAATTGTTTATTATTTCGGCTTAATTCCGTTTAGTCATCCCGTTCTGTCGTTTTATCCTTGGCAATTAATTACTTATCAATTTCTGCACGCTAATTTCACACATTTGTTTTTCAATATGTTCATGCTGTGGATGTTCGGAATGGAGATTGAAAATTTGATGGGCTCGAACAAATTTTTAATCTTTTATCTTGCGTCGGGAATTGGGGGCGGAATTTTGCAATTGATTTTGGGAGGCGGCGCTCCCACAATCGGTGCATCGGGTTCCGTATTCGGCGTGATGGTTGCTTTCGCCATGTATTTCCCGGATAGACTGATTTTCTTGTATTTCCTTATCCCGGTTAAAGCAAAATACTTGATAATGTTCCTTGTGGTATTCGAGTTCCTTTCGATCGGCAGTCCGAGTCTTGTTGCGCACGTAGTCCATTTCGGCGGTGCGGTAACGGCTTTCTTTTTTATCTTGCTCGACAGAAAATACAGATTTAACTTTTCCAAAATTACCGGTATGTTTTCTCGACCGAAAGTTTACAGACCTAAAACTCCCAGACGACCGAGAAGCGCATATCCTTTTTACGATGACGAAGTGCAAGAAGCTGACTTTTACGAAATCGATTCAGATAGAAGAAGAAAACCGACGCAAGAAGAAATTGACAGAATACTCGATAAAATCAGTCAAAGCGGATATCAAAATCTAACCGAAGAAGAAAAGAGAATATTGTTTGAAGCAAGTAAACGTGATTAAAAAAATCTTTATTCTGATTTTTGTTTCAACCGTTGTTTTTGTTAACTCCGGTTGCGAATCGAAATCGGATAAAGTTCCCGCAGAGAAAATTGCCAAAGTTTACGTTGATCTTTTGGTTACCAAAGAGCTTCACAGAAATAATCCCGATACACTCGATGTTTTAGAAAAAGATATTTTCGCCCGGTACGGCATTGACAGTAGTTATTATAAAAAAACTCTCGAGAGTTTTAAAGACGATAAAGCGAAATGGGATGAATTTTTTAAAATCGCCAAATCTTATTTGGATAGTTTAAGAAAAGATTTAACCAAGCAAAACTCCGTTCAAAACAAAAAGAAGAATTAGCTTTTCTCAACGGTGTTTTTTACCCGCTCTAACGTTAAGAACAATCTCAGTTTCGGATAACTTATTGAGTTAGGAAGTTTTTCTTTTAATTCTTGAATTTCCGAAACGCCGGATTTTACAACGGAATCTATCAACTTTAACTCTTCTTCCGGAAAAAGCGTAAGGTAATTTTCGTCCGGCTCAAATTCCACTATCGATTCGATTTGAAGTGCAACCAAAGAAGAAGGCAGTTTTAAAATTTTTGCAATGTCTTCCAACTTGTATCCTTTCTTAATCAACTCCTGAGTTTGAATAAGATTTTCCGGTAACTTTTCTTTTGTTTCTTTTTGCTTTTCGTTTTGGATATGATCTTTAATTATAAGCAGAAAATCTTCGCCGACTTTGTTATACATTCTGCCGGTAAAACCCTTGATCGATAAAATTTCCGAAGGCGTTGTAGGCTTTTTCTTTGCTATTTCTTTCAATAAATAATCCGGACAAATTAAAGCTGAAGTCTGTCCGTATTTTTGCGCAGTAAGTTTTCGTTGTTCCCGTAATTTGTTGAACAATAGTAAATGGTTTTCGTAATCTGCATTAATGTTTGCGGAATCAATCGAATTACCGTTGTCGTCGAAAAGTAAAGTTCCCGAAAGCGTTAAGTAATCGTTATCCGCAATTACTTTGTGCGAAAGCTTTAATTCATCTACGGCGCTGAAAATTTCTTGTTTGGAATAATGCGAACATCTGCCAAAAGTGGAAAATTTCCTTGCCGCTGAAACGGCGGTTTTTCCGGTTAAAATTTGAATCAATCTCGATTGTTTAATTTTCCCGGAGTTTTCGGTTAAAGTTTGAATAATTGCTTCTTTGATGAAATCCGTTTGTATTCCGGTTTGATGGTTAAGTCCTTTGCAGTTATCGCATTTACCGCAGCTGTAATTTTCCGTATCTTCCCCGAAATAATCCAAAATATACTTGAATCTGCAGCCGGAAGTATTAACGTAATTAACCACCGCATCAAGTTTTGTCAATTCGAACTCGCGCATTTGGGAAATCTTTTCGTAATCGATGCGGAGATTTTTTGCAAGAACACGGTCGGTTGTAAGCTGAACGTTTGAATAACCCGAAGGTTTTTCGTAAAGCAAAAGTCCGAGGGAATCGAGAAACTCGAGATTTTTAACCAACTGATTTTCTTGAATATTGAGCGTTGCCGAAAAAGTTGCCGGATTGATTTTCGTCGGATTGCGGAACACGGTTTCGCCTAAGTCGCGAATAATCAATAAAATCAAGTCTTTCAGCAGATTGTTGTGGAGCGAATCGATGTATTTACGCAAATCCGTTTTATCGTATAAAATTTTCACAAAGTGGTTTTGTTCGTAATCCGATGTATGTTTAACGTAACCGGCTTCTTCCAAAATGCTTATTGCCGAGCTGAGTAATCCGCGCGAAATTTTTTCGCTCCGCATTACGTTCATAAAATTTTTGTCAAGCGGAATTTTCTTATCGGTTGTGGTTCCCACCGCAATTTTAGCGCTGTTTGCAAGCGCGTCGTAAACAAATCTGATTTGTTCTTTCGTCGGGTGGGCAGAGTTAATAAAATGCTCTTGAATTTTAATGTCTTTGGCATCGAACAACAAATAGGTTTCCGCATCCATCCCGTCGCGCCCGGCTCTTCCGAACTCTTGATAAAAATTTTCGATTGTGCCGGGAACGTCGTAATGAATTACGCAACGCACGTCTTTCTTGTCGATTCCCATTCCGAAAGCGCTGGTGGCAACAATAATTTTTGTCCGCCCGCTTAAAAAATCGTCTTGAATTACCCGCCGCAGTTCCGGGGTTAACCCGGCATGGTAAAACCTGCAATCAATTTTGTGATACCGCAAAAAATCCGCCACGGCTTCCGATTTTTTTCTTGTTGCCGTGTAAATTATTGCCGGCAGATTTTCTTCCTTCAGAATTTTCGGCAGTTGATCCCTTTTCCGGTTCGTTTTAATTACGTTCAGACTAATATTTTCCCGTTCGAATCCGTAAACGAAAACTTTCTGGTTTTTCATTTCGAGTTGGGAAATAATATCTTCCCGCACTTGCGGCGTTGCCGTTGCCGTAAATGCCGAAATGTTCCGGAAGCCGATGTAATTCTTGAAAAAACTTATCTTGCGGTAACTCGGTCTGAAGTTATGTCCCCATTCGCTTATGCAGTGGGCTTCGTCTATAAATAAATATTCGGGCTCGAGCGATTTTATTCTTTTTACGAATTCTATGTTTTCCAATTTTTCCGGAGAAATGTAAAGGAGTTTTATTTCCTTCCGTGAAATTTCGTTAAAAACATTTTCAATTTCCCGGAAATCAAGCGAACTGTTGATAAAACCGGAGATTTTATTTTTTACGTTTAAATTATCAACTTGGTTTTTCATTAAAGAAATCAAAGGGGAAATCACAATAGAAAAACTTTGAGAAAGCAAAGCCGGTATTTGATAACAAAGCGATTTTCCCGCACCGGTCGGCATTACCGCCAGAACGTCTTGCTTTTCGATAATCGCGGTGATTATTTCTTTTTGTCCGGGTCTGAACGACTCGTATCCGAAATATTCGTATAAAACTTTTTCCAGTTGCATAGCGGTAAATTACGGGGTAAAATTGCTAAATTTTGTTAATTATCGGTATTTGGGTATTTTAACTTTCCAATTTACAAAAATATGATTCCATTTTGTGTATTTAATTTAATATGATTTCGGTTGAAATAAAAAATCTGAGCAAAGTTTTTGAGTCACGTTTCGGAAGAACAAAAGTTCAAGCGCTGAACAACGTATCGTTAAACGTGCGGAGCGGAACCATTTACGGCTTGCTCGGACCTAACGGAGCGGGAAAAACCACGTTGATTAAAATACTTCTCGGTTCTGTTTATCCTACTTCCGGTTCCGCCAGAATATTAAACGAAGACATTGCCAATTATAAAATCCGCGCAAAAATAGGCTACTTGCCCGAAAATCATAAATTCCCGCCATTCCTTACGGGCGAAGGCGTTTTACGGCTTTTTGCGGAATTAAAAGGAGTAAACGGAAAAGATATAAACAACAAAATTGACGAACTTCTCGATTTGGTGGGAATGTTAAAATGGAAAAAGGTCAAGGTGAAAAAATATTCGAAAGGAATGATGCAGCGTTTGGGTTTGGCTCAGGCTTTGGTAAACAATCCGCAATTAATTTTTCTGGACGAACCGACCGACGGAATCGATCCCATAGGAAGAAAGGAAATAAGGGATATTCTTATTAATCTTAAAAACGAAGGTAAAACCGTTTTTCTGAACAGCCATTTGCTTTCGGAAGTGGAGTTGGTCTGCGACAGAATTGCAATGCTGGACAAGGGAAATTTAATCCGCGAAGGAACAGTTGAAGATCTTACAACTTCGAAACAAATCTATTCGCTAAAATTGGAGAAAGAACTTTCACCCGGATTGTTAAATGCTGAAATTTTTCACACCGGAGACGCCACTTATCAAATTAAAGTAAACGATACCGCCGAGTTAAATTCGATTATCGACGTAATCCGCGCTCATGGAATAAACATAATATCGCTGAACCCAAAGAAAACATCGTTGGAAGATTCATTTATTTCAATTATAGAAGATTCAAATAAATTAACTCAAAAGAAATGAAAAACATTTTAATATTCACAAAACTTACCGTAAAAGAAGCGCTTTCGAGAAAGATATTTATGTTCTTTTCCGGAGTTTCGGTTTTCATATTGGTTTTGTTCGCAATTATTTTTCTCTCAACGGATTTGGAGCAAATGCTTCCGCTTTTATCGATGAGTAAAGCGGGAAACGTTAATTTGGTTTACGAACTTGTAAAAGCAATCAAGCTTTTTATTGTTACGCCGTTGTTCGGCATCGGTTTGTTTCTTTCGGTTTTCTCGGTTGCAAGCTTTATCCCGAACATGCTCGAAAAGGGAAGCATCGAACTTCTGCTTTCCAATCCGGTTTCCCGCGCGCAAATTATTTGGGGAAAATTTTTCGGCGGTGTTTTGGTTGTTTTTTTCAATCTTGCTTTTCTTATTTTCGGACTTTGGGCGCTAATCGGTTTAAAGTTTGCCGTGTGGGAACCTTCGCTTCTCTATTCGATTTTAACGATAACTTTTACTTTCGCAGTTTTATACGGTTTGATAATACTCGTAGGTATAATTACCCAAAGCTCAATTCTTGCCATGATGCTGACGTATTTGATTTTTCTGATTATTTCGCCTGTGCTTAATGCGCGCGATAAATTGGCTTTGCTGATAAATAATGACTTCGTAAATAAAATTATCGATGTTTTATATTATATCTTTCCGAAAACTTCCGAACTTGCCGATATTACGGTAACCACGGCAACGGGCGGAACGATTACCGATTTTCAACCGGTAGTAACTTCGTTTCTTTTTATGATTCTCACACTTTATATTAGTATTATTATTTTTAGTAAAAAAGATTTCTGAAAAGGCGAAAATTAGCGGAATTTTAAGGTTGTAATTTGGTATGGTTATTGAATATCTAAATTGATTTAAGAACAAAAGAGAATAAAAAATGGGAAATAACGATTTAAAATTGGAAGACATATTAAAAGAATCTTCCGAAGTAAGCGAACACGAGCGGATTGAATATGTTGCGATAATCGGCGCCGGCGTAATGGGACAGGGAATTGCCCAAACCATTGCCGGAGCCGGAATAGATGTTTGTATTATCGAAAAAGACGAAGAACATTTGGAAGCAGCCAAAAAAAGTCTTATTGCATCGATGGAACACGAAATCGAGCGTTGGTCGCTTACGGAAAGTGAAATGAAATCCATTTTAAGCCGCATTAAATGGACCGTTAATCTGGAAGAAGTTGACGAATGTGATTTGATAATTGAAGCGGTTGCCGAAGACTTCGATCTTAAAACGGAAATTTTTAAAAAGATTGACAAGATTGCCAAGCCGGATACGATTTTCATTTCCAACACATCTACTTTAAGTTTAACGAAAATTGCGGAAGTTACTTCCCGCCCCGATAAAATAATCGGAATGCACTTTCTGAATCCTGTGCCCAAAGTTCCTTTGGTTGAGCTTGTGCGTGCGTTCGAAACGTCGGATAAAACAATGGAAATAATCAAAGGGTTTGCATCGCGTATCGGTAAAACGCCGGTTGAGGTTTACGAATATCCGGGATTTGTTACAACGCGCGCAATAGTTCCGCTGTTGAACGAAGCGATGTATATTTTGCTCGAAGGTGTTGCAACCGCGAAGGACATCGACACGGCAATGAAGTTGGGCTACGATTTTAAAATGGGTCCGCTCGAAATGGCGGATTCTATGGGCTTGGATGAAGTTTTGGCTTGGATGGAACAACTCTGGAAAACATTGGGCGAACCGAGATACCGCCCTTGCCCGATTTTGCGAAAATTGGTGAGAGAAAGAAAGTTGGGCAAGAAAACCGGAATCGGGTTTTACGAATACGACGCCGAAGGGAAAATAATTTCAAAATAAGGGACAAAAAATGAAAATTTTGGTTTTGAATTGCGGAAGCTCATCGATTAAATATCAATTGATTGAAACCGGGAACCGTGATCTTCTTGCAAAGGGAATGATCGAACGAATCGGGATGAGCAGTGCCGTTCTTACCCATTCGCCGAAAGGGAAAGATACGATTAGAATTGTGGGTGAAATTCTCGACCATTCAATAGCTCTCGAATATGTAATTGCCGTATTGATGAGTAAAAACCACGGGGTAATAAAAGACAAAAGCGAAATCGATGCCGTCGGTCACCGCGTTGTTCACGGTGGTGAGACTTTCTCCGGCTCGGTTTTAATCACAAACGACGTGTTGAAAGCGATTAAAGACAACATAGAATTAGCCCCGCTTCACAATCCGCCGAACATACGGGGAATAGAAGCGGCACGGAAACATTTACCAAATGTTCCGCAGTGTTGTGTTTTCGATACCGCGTTTCACGTTAAGATGCCCGTTTACGCATATCTTTACGGAATACCTTACAAACTTTACCGGCGGTATAAAATAAGGCGTTACGGTTTTCACGGAACTTCGCACAGGTTCGTCTCGCACCGCGCCGCGGAATTAATGGGCAAACCGTATGACCAATTAAAAATAATTACGATTCACCTTGGCAACGGCGCAAGCATGGCGGCGATTAAAAACGGGCAATCGATCGATACTTCGATGGGATTTACACCTTTGGAAGGTTTGTTAATGGGAACCCGTTCGGGCGATTTGGACCCGTCGATTGTAACTTACATTATGGGAAAAGAAGGACTTTCAATCAGCGAAGTAAATACCTTGCTTAACAAACACAGCGGACTGGTTGGCATTAGCGGCGAGAGCAGCGACATGCGCGAAATTGAACAAGCGATGGAAGAAGGCGACAAAAAAGCCAAATACGCTTTCGATGTTTTTACTTACCGTGTTAAAAAATATATCGGAGCTTACTCGGCGGCGCTCGGCGGTTTGGATGTTGTCGTGTTTACGGGCGGTATCGGCGAAAATTCGGTGAAGGTAAGAAAAGCCGTTTTAACCGGTATGGAATATTTGGGAATCGAACTCGACGAACAAGCTAACGAAACAATTAAAACGGACGGTCTGATAACCACTGAAGATTCCAAAGTTAAAGTATTCCGGATTTCGACAAACGAAGAATTGGTAATCGCTCTCGATACCGAAAAAATCGTTAAAAAATTAAAAAGTTAATCCCGTTTATCCTGCAAATATTCTTTGAACCGTTTTTTTTCATTCCGGTTTATAGTTTTCAATTGAAAATTCAAATGAGACTTGATTTAATTTGTGAATTAATTTAAGTTGGGGAAGGAGAGGTTTTGTATTCCTGTTATTTGGGGGTTAATGTTTTCATGTCAAGTATATAACTTAACAGATGTAATATAAGATAGATTTTTAATAATTTTTGGCAGCAGCTTTTTATCCATATTGCGTAGTTTAAATCAGACGCAAGAAACGCTATATAATTAGGCGTATAAATTAAAAACGAGGTTAGAAAATGAACACATTAGATTTGAAAATATTAGAAAGGCTCGATAAAGCCGACCAGGAAAAAATTACGTATTTTCTCAAGCTATTATTGAACAAATCAAAATATAAAAAGCTGAGAGAAGAAATATCTGTTAGACGTGTTGAAATAGCTAAAAAAAAGACTCTGAAACACGATGAAATTTGGAAGGAGCTAGATGTTTAAATTAATCTACGCAAAAAGTGTTGCAAAAGATTTAAGGAAAATATCGAAACATAATCTTCCAAGAATAAAGAAAGGCATTGAGGAGTTGAAGAATTTTCCGGATATCTCTCAGATTAATCATCTACATAATCATCCCCTTGCGGATTTTAGACTAAGAATAGGAAATTATAGAGTTTTATTTGATGTTAATTGGAAGAAAAAAGAAATCTATATTTTGAAAATCGGGCATAGAAGAGAAGTATATTAAAAAAATAGACTTTCATATAACCTATCGTTCAAATAGACTATGATTCATATCAACCGTTCTCTTGCATATTTGTCTTGCAACACCAACAAACGGGGATTGAAGTATGGAACTAAATCTCGAAGGTAAAAGGGTTCTTGTAACAGCGGCAAGTTCGGGAATAGGAAAAGCGATTGCCCGTTCGTTTTTGGAAGAAGGCGCAAATGTGGCAATCTGTTCCAGATACAAGAAAAATCTGGTTGCCGCCGCAAAAGAAATGAAGAAAAATAATTTGCCCGAACCGTTTTGGGTTGTGTGCAACATTAATAAAAAAGCTGACATTGAAAACACGGTGAACGTCGTAAATAAAGAATTCGGCGGAATCGATATTCTGGTAAACAATTGTGGCGGACCGGAACCCGGTTATTTCGAAGATTTAAATGATAAAAAATGGCAAGACGCTTTCGATCAAGTTTTGATGAGCGCAATTCGGTTTACGCGGTTGGCGCTGCTGAATATGATTGCACAAGAATGGGGAAGGATAATTAACATTACGTCAATTTCGGTTAAACAACCGATTGATAATTTGATTTTGTCCAATTCGTTAAGAAGCGGACTTACCGCAATGGCGAAAACATTAAGCAACGAGGTCGGGAAATATAACATTACGGTAAACAACGTTGCGCCGGGTTACACGTTAACCCCAAGATTGTACGAACTTGCATTTGCCCGTGCGAAAGAATCGGGAGTAACTCACGAGGATGTTTTGGTTTCCATGGCAAGCGAAGTCCCGGTGAACAGATTAGGCAGACCCGACGAAATAGCCGACGTAGTTACGTTTCTTGCTTCGGACCGTGCGGGTTATATAACCGGTACAACCATACCCGTGGACGGCGGAGCGGTTAAATCGCCGTTGTAAAATAAAATATTTCCTCATAAATAGAGGACACGAAAATTGATAAGAGAAATACAAATTTCCGTTCACCCCGGTTTTATCGGGGATGAAGCTTATATCCGCAGAACCGTAGCCCGCAAACTGGGAATCGATGTAAACGATATTTCCGCAATAAGGACCGAGAAAAGATCCATCGATGCCCGCAAGCGTCCCGTATTCAGATTAAAACTTACCGTTTTTATTAATGAAAAGCCGGTTGTAAAAGAAAAACCAATCGAATGGAGACCGGTAGGGAAAGGGAAAACCGTGATTATCGTCGGCAGCGGTCCGGCGGGTTTATTCGCGGCGTTAAGGTTAATCGAGTTGGGAGTTAAACCTTTGGTTTTCGAAAGGGGAAAAGACGTTCAAAAGAGAAGGAGGGATTTAAGACAAATAATGCAAGAGGGAATAGTTAACCCCGATTCAAATTACTGTTTCGGCGAAGGAGGCGCGGGAACATACAGCGACGGGAAACTTTATACGAGATCGACGAAAAGGGGAGATACGCAACGGATTTTGCAGATACTTGTTCAGCACGGAGCTTCTCCCGATATTAAAATTGATGCACGTCCGCATATCGGGTCTAATAAATTGCCCGGGATAATAAAATCCATACGCAACACCATTCTGAAAAACGGCGGTGAAGTCCGTTTTGAAGCCAAGGTTACCGACTTGATAATCCGCGATAATAAAATTAAGGGCGTAATTGTAAACGAAAGCGAAGAATATACCGCCGATGCAGTTATTCTTGCAACGGGGCATTCCGCCAGAGATGTTTTTTACCTTTTACATAACAAAAATATTTTGCTCGAAGCCAAACCTTTTGCATTGGGCGTAAGGGTTGAACATCCGCGTATGCTTATAGATCAAATCCAATACCATACAAAGCGGAAGCACGAAAACCTTCCCGCGGCATATTATTCGCTTAGCTGCCAAATCGATAACAAGGGTGTTTATTCGTTTTGTATGTGTCCCGGCGGTATGATTGTTCCATCGGCAACCTGTAACGGGGAAATTGTTGTAAACGGTATGTCACTGTCGCGAAGAAACTCACCCTTTTCCAATTCGGGATTGGTAACTTCCGTTACCGAAGAAGAATGGAAAGAGTATAATAATTACGGGGTATTTGCCGGATTGGAATTTCAGAAGGAAATTGAAAAGAAAGCGTATAGATACGGGGGCGGGCGGCAAGTGGCGCCGGCACAGAGAGTAACCGATTTTATTAACGGTAAACTTTCAAACGGTTTACCACCGACTTCATATATTCCGGGAGTTAAAAGTGCTTTGGTAAACGAAATTTTTCCCGCTGATATTTACGATAAACTGCGGAAAAGTTTGTTTGTGTTTAATAAAAAAATGAAAGGCTATGTTACCGAATCGGCACAGGTTTTAGCAGCCGAATCGAGAACAAGCTCGCCTGTGCGGATTGTCCGGGATAAAAATTCATTGATGAGCGTATCGGTCGAAGGTCTTTTCCCGTCGGGCGAAGGAGCAGGTTATGCCGGCGGTATTGTTTCAGCCGCAATTGACGGCGAACGATGCGCCGAAGCAAGTGTAAAGTATACCGGTTAATCAGTTATTCCGGATTTTTTCAAGTTCGTAAAACAACACATCCTTAAATCCTTCTTCGAGCGGACGGGGGTTGTAGTTCAATTCCCGTTTAGCTTTGGAATTATCGCCTAAATATGTTGCACCCGCCTGTACTCTCAATGCTTCGGAAGAATACATCGGCGGCAAAGGAATTATTTTTTCGGCTATAGCGGAAAAGAGTCCCGTTATTTTTAATAAAACCGGCGGCACCGCCAAGGGCTTCCTGATTCCAGTAAGTTTCCCGGCAATTTCAAAAGCTTCTTCCGCCGTATGAACCGGTCCGCCCACAATATATGTTTCGCCGGCCGGCGCTTTTTCCATAGCGGTAATATGTATTTGGGCAACATCATCTACATGGCTCCAATTATATGCGGAAACTTTAGGGATAACAGGTAGCCGTTTCTTTAGGAACATTCTTAACGAATCGTCGCTTAGACTGGTTCCGTCGCGACCGTAAATCAATCCGGGCATAAGAATCACTAAAGGCAGACCGTCCGCAATAAATTGTTTTGCAAGTTTATGGGCTTCGGCTTTTGTTCTGTCGTATTCGCTAATATGTTTACCCGTGAAATGATAATTCTCGTTTCTAATTGCGTTTTTCGTGTCGGAATTTATTGCAAGCGTACTTGTGTAAACTCCTTTGGGAATTTTCAATTCACGCATCAACTCCAAAACATTGCGTGTGCCGTTAACATTAATTTCCCATGCGGGCGATTTATCGCGGGCGCCGATTTTATACCAAGCGGCAACATGAAAAACGCCGTCGGTATCTTTCATCGGTTCCCTCATGCTTTCCTTGTCCCTTTATGTCTCCAATTGCTATTGTTATTCCCGATTTTTTCAGTTTGGCGGCTTTATCCGGATTGCGCACAAGTGCAATAACCTCGTGATTTTTTTCTACCAACATTTCCGCTATTCGGCTTCCTAAAAATCCGGTTGCCCCGGTAATAAGAAATTTCAATTCGTTTCCTTTCGGTTAAACAGTGATTTGAAAACAAGATAGATAAATAATTTATGATTGGCAAATAAATGACTTGAATGAATAAAAAATGAAATATTATTTAGGAATAAAATTAAGGTTCGATTCCCAAAATCAGCAAAGGAACCGGCGGGTTATTTCTACCGTGCCTCATAACGTTATAGACTTCACCTTCAAAATAAGCAATTCCGCTGGACATTTCAGATTGCATTTTTTTCGTTGGTAATATTTCAATGCCTAAGTTTATTACTCCACCTGAATAAAACAACATGTGCTTAACAAAAAGATCGTAAGCGACAAAAGAATATTTCCCGAATTGAACTTCAATTGCAACCTTGTCTTTTACAAAATCGGTTTGATTATAACTGAAAATAGGATTCTTTTCACCGTGTTCCAATAGAAATTTCTTTTGTTCTTTTGCTGAAAGTAAAATGCTTTTTTCCATAAGCTCACGGTTTAAAGTTATATAATAAGAATATCTCGATTCTTGCCAACCTAAATTTCTGAACTTTGAATTAAATTCCTTGTTCAAATGAACTGGACTGAACAATTTTTTGTTCACCATATTTTTTTCTTTACTGATTTTCACCTTCAACTTATCAGCATCAATACTTTTAATTACATTTATAATTTCGTTGTATAATTTTTTATGGTGAACAATTAAATATTCTTCCCCGTTCAAATGTGAATATTTTTTGGATATTTTCATTTTTCGTGCAGACTTAATTGTTTCCACTCATCGGGAAATTGTGCGCTTTTTTCTCTTTTCGAGGGTTGATAGATTGGTTTATTAATGGGTCGGATTTTGAGTTCTCCGTTTAAAAATTTGTTGACTCTGTCTTGAGCAATAATACAATATTCTTTTTCTTTTTCAATCCCAACGGCATTACGGTTATTTTTTATAGCGGCAATTACCGAAGAACCAACTCCCGCAAAAGGATCCAAAACCCATGAACCTTTATTTGTAAGTGCCAAAACGCATCTTTCAACTAATTCTATTGGGAATTGAGCCGGATGACTTGTTTTTTCCGGATGATTTGATTTTACGTTGGGGATATCCCACAATGATTTTTCCCAATCTTTTATCACAATTTCCCAAATATCAGACGGATTTTTACCTTTGGGATTACCGGATAATTTTCCTTTGTTGGGTCCTTTAAAATGTCTTTTGCCTGGATATTTTGAAGGAACCCTGACATCATCCAGATTAAAAATATATTCATCACTTTTAGTAAACCACAAGATAGTTTCATATCTTCCGGAAAATCTTTTGGATGCATGTAGTCCGTGGCCGAAGTGCCAAATAATCCTGTTCCTTAGTTTTAAGTTAAATTTTTTAAATATTTGATAATAAAAAATATCCAATGGGAAAATCTCACCTTTTTCAACATAATTCCCAACTTGCCAACAAATGCTGCCTTTATCCGATAGAACCCTGATTAATTCTTTTATAATTTTTTCTTGAATTGACAAATATTTTTCGATTGATGTTTTTGTTTCGTAAGATTTCCCTATATTATACGGCGGGGACGTAATTATTAAATCGAAAGTAGAATCGTCAAATGTTTTTATAGTCTCATAAGCATCGGCATTAATAATTCGATACTCTGTTTCCGAATCGATTAACGAAAATAATGTATTGTTCATATTGCAATTTGTGATTTTATAAAAATAGTAAGTTAGTTAACCTTCTTTTCTTATACAAAATATATAAAATTTTCAGTTAATTTTTTCTGCAGTAATTTTCTTTGTTTACTCGCTCACCTTAAATCCGGTTTCTTTAATAACGGCTTTGGCTTTACTTGCTTCTTCCGAAGATTCGAACGATAAACGGAAGGTGCCGCCGGTGCCTTCGCGGATTTTTAACAGTTCAATGTCTTTGATGTTAATTCCGTTTTCGTAAAGCGCAGTGGAAATTTTACTTATCATTCCGGGTTTGTCTTCCACGAATATAAAAATATCATAAACGGGGGTTAAAAATCCTTTTGTGTTTTGCGGAATTTCATCCCGGTTTTTCCTTGCTTCGCTAAAGTAATTTGCCAGCTCCGGAATTTTGTTACCGGAAATCCATTTAATCAACTTATCTATTTCAAAAGAAAATTTTTCCAGTGCGGTTAAAATTTGTTTCCGGTTGGTTGAAATAATCGATTCCCAAATGGCAAAATCACTCGATGCAATGCGAGTCATGTCCCTGAACCCGCCAGCCGCAAGGTCTAAAAAATTATAGTTCTCCGTTTTCAAAGACGCAGTATTTACAAGGGCTACGGCTGTTAATTGCGGTAGGTGACTGACGCTTGCCGCAATTACGTCGTGTTGTTTTGGGGGAATGTATAAAATATTAGCCCCGAGCGCTTCTATAATTTTCCGGAAATCTTCAAGCTCCGGACGGTTTTTCAAATCTTGGGTTAAAATATAAGTCGTATTTTCGAACAAAAGGGGATCGGAGTTCCGGTAACCTGCTTTTTCTTTCCCGGTCATCGGATGTCCGCCAATGTAAATTCCCTTGCCGGTATTTAATTTTTCCCAATGTTCTTGGAAAACCAATTTTACGCTGCATACATCGGTAAGAATATTATTCCCGAGTTTGGGAACAAGTTGCATGAAAACATCCAGTGCGGATTTGATAGGCAGGCATAAGAATATCAAATCGGAATTCAAAGCATCTTCGTAACCGCTTAACTTTTTATCGATTACGTTTTCCGAAATGGCGGTATTGAGCGTATCGTCTCTGTCAAAGGCGTTTATTTCAATCTGCAGTCCGCTGTTGCGTAATGCTTTTGCAATCGAACCGCCGATTAAACCCAAACCGATAATTGAAATACTTTTAATTCTCAAGGTACCGCCGTAATAAATTTTCGGCAAATAAAATTAAAGTTGTCTTCCGATAGCGTTAGCGATAACTCTTAGTTCGTCAATCAATCTCAAATATTCATCGGGCAGCATTGCTTGGGGTCCGTCCGATAAAGCGTTTTCGGGATCGTGATGTATTTCAATCATCAATCCGTCAGCACCCGCTGCGACCGCAGCCCTTGCCATAGGCGCCACTTGATCCCTTAATCCGGTTGCATGCGAAGGATCTGCTATAACCGGCAGGTGACTTTTCTTGTGGACTATCGGAATAGCGGAAAGATCGAATGTATTTCTGGTATATTTCTCGAATGTTCTTATTCCGCGTTCGCACAAAATTACGTCTTTATTTCCTTCCGACAAAATATATTCTGCAGACATTAGCCATTCCTCGATTAGCGCGGAAAGTCCGCGTTTTAACATTACGGGTTTATCGGTTTTCCCCAACTCTTTAAGTAGCGGAAAGTTTTGCATGTTCCGCGCGCCGACTTGAAAAATATCAGCGTATTTATAAATCAAATCGATGTGCTGAATCTGCATCACTTCGGTAATTACGAGAAGATCGTATTCGTCAGCCGCGGCACGCAAGAGTTTTAAGCCTTCTTCTCCCAAACCTTGAAATGAATAAGGTGAAGAACGGGGTTTGAATGCGCCGCCCCGCAGAATTTTGGCACCCGATTCTGCAACGACTTTAGCCAACGTAAAAATCTGTTCTTCGCTTTCCACCGAACAAGGACCGATCATCAGTGTAATATGGTTATTCCCGATTTCATAACCTTTAATATTGATAATCGTGTTATCTTCTTTAAAACTCCGGCTGGCAAGTTTGTATGGTGCGGTTACCCTGTAAACATCCGCAACGCCTTCAAGAATTTTTATTTTGCGAACATCGAAATCGGGTTTTACCCCGATAGCTCCTAAAATCGTTCTTTGAACGCCTTCCGATTTATGTACTTGAAAGCCGTAATCTTCAAGATGCTTAACTACATTATCTATTTGTTTTTCTGTAGCGTTATTTTCTAATATGATTACCACTTCTATCTCCCTTTCTTTAATCGTGAAATTTTTTTTCGCCTGCTTCTATTGCAAGGTCGATGTAATCCTCTTTCGTCGGTATCGCACAAGTGTAATTAGCGCTGTAAGCACAAAAGGGATTAAAAGCTAAGTTAAAATCTATAATATATTCGTGATTTGGATCACTATTCAACGAAAATTTTAAATATCTTCCCACGCCGTACGTTTCTTTGTTTGTTGTTCTATCGGTAAACCAGATTGCATAATATTTTTGTCCGTTTCCCTCGTCGTTTTCGTAAACGTTAAGTTTGTATTGCTTGCCTTTGTAAGTAAAAGGTAAATAACCGTAACGCACGGCTTTTCTTTCTTCGCCTTTGGTGCCGAAAATGGTTACCGTATCTTTGTGCTCGTATTCGATTAATTTACTTTTGAAAACAAATTCGGGATTTACATCATAATAGTTCAAAGGATGAAAAACCGCTTTCGGGTCTTGGTTAAACGGTGATTGCGGGTCTTGAAGAAAACTTAAATTTTTTTGTTTTCTCAGCGCTTCAATTCTTTTGATATACTCTTCTTGTTCGGGAGTGTATTTGTTACAACCGGAAACAAGAAAAGCGAACAATAATAAAAGTGCAGTTAAAAACCTGATGTTTTTAAGTGGTTTCATTGTCCTACTCTCAGCTTTATTTATCGTCGGATGAAATTTTCTTTTTCAACTCGTTTAATTTGTTTAATGCGTCAATCGGCGTAAGTTCGTTTATCGGGATATCGGAAATTTCTTTTCTTAATTCGTCGTCTTTAAATTCAAAGAGATTTATTTGTAAATCTTGTTCCCTTTTTATTTTTGATAACTTCGCTTTTTTAACTTCCATTGGCGTTAATTCTTTGCCTTCCAGATTTTGTAAAATCTCTTTTGCCCTTTTTGTAACCGGCAAAGGCAATCCCGCCATTTGTCCTACTTGAATTCCGTAACTGTGGTCGGCACCGCCCGGAGTTACTTTATGCAGAAAAATAACTTTATCGCCGTATTCCCTTACTTCAACTTTAAAATTTTTAATACGCGGGAAAATCTCCGCCATCTCGTTCAATTCGTGGTAATGTGTTGCAAATAATGTTTTGGCGGCAACATCGGGGTTTTCATGCAAGTATTCTGTAATTGCCCAAGCAATCGAAATTCCGTCGAACGTACTTGTACCCCTTCCGATTTCGTCCAATAAAATCAAGCTTTTCCGGGTAGTGTTGTTAAGAATGTTTGCCGCTTCTTGCATCTCCACAAGGAAAGTGCTTTCGCCTGCGGAAATATTATCGCTTGCTCCAACGCGGGTGAAAATTTTATCGACCAAACCGATTCTTGCTTTGCTTGCCGGTACGTAAGAGCCGATTTGCGCGAGCAGAACAATTAAACCTGTTTGCCGCAGGTAAACCGACTTACCCGCCATATTCGGTCCGGTTAAAATAATTATTTGCGTATCCGAGTTGCTCATTTTACAATCGTTTGGAGTGAATTTCTCGCCAGGCGGCAGTATCCTTTCCACAACCGGGTGGCGACCGTTTTCTATTTCAATTAGGTCTGATGTATCAATTTCCGGTTTCGTGTAATTGTATTGTTCGGCGCATTCCGCAAGCGAATTGTAGCAGTCGAGCATGGCAATTAATTTTGCGTTTTCTTGAATTGCCTGCGCTTTTGTGGCAACCCGTTTACGTATTTCGTCGAATATACGGAATTCAAGATCGTAAATTTTTTCTTCGGCGTTTAGTATTTTATCTTCGTAATCTTTCAGCTCCGGAGTAATATACCGCTCGCTGTTTACAAGGGTTTGCTTGCGGATGTAATTTTCCGGTACTTTGTCTTTATGTGCATTACTTATTTCGATGTAGTAACCGAAAACCTTATTATAACTTACTTTGAGCGAAGGGATGTTTGTTTTTTCCCTTTCGGTTTTTTGAAGATTCGCAATCCAGTTTTTAGCGTTCTTGGAAAGATCGCGGAGTTCGTCAAGTTCATCGCTGTAACCTTCGCGGATTACGTAACCGTCGTTTATATTCAACGGCGGATCGTCCGATACGGAGATTTCAATCAATTCGACTATATCGTCAAGGTCGTTTAATTTCTCTTTTATCGTGGTTATTGCATCCGAACCGATTTGATCGAGTATTTGTTTGATAAGCGGAATTTTTTTAAGCGAACTTTTAAGGTAATTCAATTCGCGCGGATTTATTCTTCCGGTGCTTACTTTGGAAATTAATCTTTCCAAGTCGCCGATTTCTTTTAATTCAGAGTGAAGATTTTTCCGTACAACTTTGTTTTCGAATAAACTTTCGACGCCTTTTTGTCTTTGTAAAATCGGTTCGAGTTTAATCAACGGGGCGGATATCCACTTTTTGAGCAACCTGCTGCCCATCGGTGTGTCCGTTTTATCCAGAATGGAAATAAGCGAACCTTCGCGCGCGCCTTCTTGCATTGTAAAAGTAATTTCCAAATTCCGTTTGGTCGACCAATCCAAAATCATATAATCGTGCGGATTGTATTTGGAAATTTTGGTGATATGCGAAAGGTTCGATTTCTGTGTTTCCTTCAAATAATTAAGAACAGCGCCGGCGGCGATTATTCCCGCAGAGAAATTTTCTATGCCGAATCCTTTAAGTGTTTTTATTTGAAATTGTGATAAAATTAAATCTTTGGCATAATCTTCGTTGTAAATCCAGTCGTCCACTTTTGTAACGTAAATTTTGGAATATGTTTTCCTGAAAGTATCTTCAAGTAAAAATTTTTGTTTTTTGGGAATTAAAACTTCCGACGGATTTATCAAACCCAACTGGCTTTCCAATTCGCCGGTCGGAACTTCGTAAACGTAAAATTCGCCCGTGGAAACATCCGTAAATGAAATACCGGCAAGGTTTTTATCAAGGTAAACGGACATTAGATAATTGTTTTTCGTATGATCGAGTAATTTATCGGAGAATGCCACACCCGGTGTAACAACTTCCACAACTTCGCGTTTAACGATTCCTTTGGCAAACTTGGGATTTTCGACCTGCTCGCAAACGGCAACTTTATATCCCGCTTTAACAAGTTTCGGAAGGTAAGTATCCAAAGCGTGATGAGGAAACCCGGCAAGAGGAACTTCGCCCGCTTTGCCGTTCGAGCGTTTCGTTAATGTTATTCCCAAAACTTTGGAAGCGGTTTTAGCGTCTTCTTCAAAAGTTTCGAAAAAATCCCCGACCCTGAACAGCAGAATTGTGCCCGGGTATTCTTGCTTGATTTTTGCGTATTGTGTCATTAACGGGGTAATGCTCATCTCAGCTTCGGAAATTTTTAATTTATTATTTTAAAAAAAGAAAAGTAACAAAAATAAACAAACAAAGTAAATCTTATCGGCAAACGGAATTTAAAAATTTACCGTAGTGAAAAATTTTGTTAATTTATTATTCTATTTATAAATGAGTATTTTGGGATAAAAAATTTCTATCAAATGTATTCTCAAATTTTCCGGATAAAAAATGAATAGCAAATCTACTAATTCTCCCGGCTCTAAATTAAAATTCGAATTTCATATAGCCGACAAAATCAGACGGAAGTATCAAATCGGTGATGAATTTTTTTCCATTTCCGGTAATGTGGTTTTTGCCAATTTCGCGGCGGTAAGAAAATTTGTTAACAAAATTAATATGCACCGTGACGAAAATTCAAAATTGAGAATCGGTGAAGTAAATGCCGCGGGTCTGATAGACGAAATTTTTCATTACGTTCTAAGGGAATACGAAACAAAATATAATCCGGGCGTTTTCGGTAAAGCCATAAAAAATCTGAAAGATAAGTTGAGCGAAAAGGAATTGGATGAACTTCTGCTTGAGTTTATTACGGTCTTTCCGCCTTTGGATGTTTACCGGAATAAAATCAGTCCGAATCAATATTTGACCGAATCGACGGAAGGAAAACCGAATAAAGAAATTGCTATTGAGGAGTTAATTCTTCTCTATTTATCGAATATTAATCCCGCAAACAAAAACTTAAAAGAATTTTTCGACGAGAATTATCTTGATAAAAAAGAATCTTACAAACAAACAATCCGTGAACTCGAGGAATTTTTCAAAAAAGAAACTCCCTTTGTCCTGATGGGGAAATCCGTTTTCGATTTGTTAAAAGAACCGATATTGCAACATCCCGGAAGTTTATGGGAGCAATTGAGATTTTTGCAGAATTATTGGAAACCGATATTAGGCGACATTGTTATCCGTCGGATTTTGCAAAGTCAGGATTTAATGAAAGAGGATGTAGTAATTAATTTTGATAATCCGGGCGGCGCGCCTGGCGGAGCTCCCACAATCGTACCGCATTATAAACCCAAGTCGATTGAAGAAGAATACGAAAAACTCACACTGGGAAAATCGCATTACAAATTTGCACTCGATATCTTCGAAGAGTACGAAGAGCCGGAAAAATTCACTCCCGATTTGAATTGGATGCCGAACGTTGTGATGATTGCGAAAAACACTTACGTGTGGCTTGACCAATTATCGAAAAAGTACGGGAGGGAAATAAGAAGACTGGATGAAGTTCCCGACGAAGAATTGGAGCAATTGAAAAAGTGGAACATTAACGCACTTTGGTTAATCGGTATTTGGGAAAGAAGTTCCGCTTCAAAAAAAATCAAACATTTGATGGGCAATACCGATGCGGTGGCTTCCGCTTATTCTTTATACGATTACATCATTGCGGAAGATTTAGGCGGCGAAGAGGCATACCGGAATTTAAACAAAAGGGCGGAAGAGAAAGGTATCCGCCTTGCAAGCGATATGGTTCCGAACCATACGGGGATTTATTCCAAATGGGTTGTGGAACATCCCGAGTATTTTATTCAGACCGACGAACCGCCATTCCCGAACTATAAATTTACCAAGGATGATTTATCCGACGATCCGCGAATTCAAATAAGAATTGAGGACAGCTATTACGAAAGAACCGACGCCGCCGTTGTATTTCAAAGGATTGATAATGCGACCGGTGAAGTTCGCTACATTTATCACGGAAACGACGGAACGAATATGCCGTGGAACGATACCGCACAACTCGACATGTTAAAGGAAGAAGTGCGCGAAGCGGTAATCGAAAAAATATTCGAGGTGGCGAAGAAGTTTTCTATCATCAGATTTGATGCGGCGATGACTCTGACGAAAAAACATTTCGCGCGACTTTGGTATCCGCAACCCGGAACGGGAGGCGATATTCCTTCGAGAGCCGATTATGCGATGACGAAAGAGGAATTTGACGCTCTTTTCCCGAAAGAATTCTGGCGGGAAGTGGTCGATAGAATTAATGATGAAATGCCCGATACTCTTTTGCTTGCCGAAGCTTTTTGGCTTATGGAAGGTTACTTCGTTAGAACTTTGGGAATGCACCGCGTGTACAACAGCGCTTTTATGAACATGCTTAAAAACGAAGAAAATTATAAATACAAAAAACTTATTACCAATACGCTTGAATACGAGCCGGAAATTCTTAAAAGGTACGTTAATTTTATGAGTAATCCCGATGAGGAAACCGCAATCAACCAATTCGGTTCTTCCGATAAATATTTCGGCGTTGCAACGATGATGGTAACCCTGCCCGGTCTTCCGATGTTCGCTCACGGACAAATCGAAGGTTTCACTGAAAAATACGGCATGGAATACAAAAGGGCATATTACCAGGAAACCCCTAACAAGCATTTAATAAAAAAACACGAACACGAAATTTTTTCTTTGATGGCTAAGCGCTATGTGTTCAGCGAAGTGGAGAATTTCTGGTATTTCGAATTTTCCGATTTTAGGGGAAAAATTGTAGACAATGTTTTCGCATATTTTAACAGCTACGGAAACGAGAAGGCTTTGGTATTTTATAACAACCATTATAATTCGGTTAGCGGGAAAATCTACCGTTCTGTTCCGAAGATTGTCAGGGGAAAAAACAATGAGAAAAAATTAAGAACGAAAACATTAATAGAACTTCTTAATATAACGGCGAAAGAAAAATATTATTACATCTACAGGGATAACAACTCAAAACTTTATTACATAAAGTCGGGAAGGGAAATACTGGAAGAAGGTTTCCGGATTCACCTGAACGGGTTCGAATACCGCGTATTTTGGGAATTCAAAGAAGTTTTCGATTCTACCGGCGAGTATGCGCAACTTGCTGAATCGTTGAAAGGAAACGGTGTTCCCAACATAGAATTTGCTTTACACGAAATTAACCTTACTCCCGTGCACACCGCCTTTGAGAATATTTTTTCCGGGCATTCTTTCGAAAATTTTGTTGAGAATCTCGTGTTGTCCGATTTCGAACTTAAGAAGGAAGACGATAACATTAAGTTCCTTAAAAACAAATTTTATCTACTGCTGAAATCGATTACGGATTATTATAAAACCACGGTTGATCTTTCGCCGTATGTGAAAGATTTCGAACATTGTTTACGCGGTCTTCATCTGGTAAACCCGTTAATCGAAAAGGAATCGGTTATTAAAAGGAAAATCAGACTTGTTAGTTTACCGAAAGCTTTGGTTATTTCGCGTCATGCCAATTATTTTGAAAATGCAATTATACTTTTGATGTTTTTGATTATTAAAAAGATTAGAGATTTTATTTCGGATGTATTGAAAAAGAACGAAAGCGAATACGAAAAACTGTTACTGGGCAAGCCGGTTAAAAATTTACTTGCGCGTATCGGCAAAGGCGAAAATGAAATTTACCGGGATATTCTGCTTTTGAACATCTTGTTAAAATATAACAGTGATTTGTTCAACGTGGAAGAGCTTTTTGATAAGATATCGCTAAAAAGCAGTATAGCAAAAGAACGAAAAATATGGCAGGAACACAAAGGCAAATTGATATTGCAAATTCTTGAAGATAACGACGTCCGGCAATTTATTAACGTAAACGAATACGAAGGAATTGTTTATTACAGTAAAGAAAGATTCGAAGAACTTCTGAACTGGTTGTATTCCATAACTGTATGTAGTTACAGCATAAAAAACGAAGACGAATTATCGAAACTGCGAATAACCGATCACACCAAAAAAGAATTGGAACAAATCGAGCCGTTGGAACTGCGGATAATCTTGCTTTTCGCAAAATCGTTTTACCTTTACGATTTCTTGAAACAGACATCTATAAATTCGGGTTACAAGCTGGATGAATTAACTAAGAATTTTAAACTCGGGACAAAAAGGAAAAACAATCAGAAAAAGGTGAAGAAGACCGGCAGCAAAAATGCAAGGCGTCCCAAGAAAAAATAAAAATGAAAGTTTTTGGGAAAGTGTCTTAAAGGGATAAAAATATCTTAAAATTTTTTTTAAAATCTTTTTCTTTTTGATGCGATTTTTTTATTTTATGGACGTCAACTTTCTAAAATTAAATACCGGTTTATGTTGAAAGTTAAATTCATATCCCACTTTATTACTCACCGAGAAAACAACTTAACCCACGAAGTTTATAAAACACGTAAATACAAAAATTCAAAAAATAAAATAATAGGAGACGCGTAGTGGTTATTTCAGTTCCTAAAGAAATAATGGAAGGCGAAAATCGTGTTGCGGTAACTCCGGATGTTGCGGGAAAATTAATTAAGAAGGGCTTCGAAGTTCAAGTGGAAAGTAATGCCGGACTTAATGCGGGATTTACGGACGAAGAATACACTAATGCCGGAGCTAAAGTTTTGGGTGATGTTCAGGAATTGTACTCAAATGCGGATATTATATTAAAAGTACAAAGACCGATGGAACATCCGGCGACCGGTAAACACGAAATCGAAATGATGAAAAGCGGCACGATGTTAATCACTTTTATGTACGCTTTACATTACCCGCAAGTTGCCAAACAATGCGCGGAGAAAGGAATCGACGTTATTTCCATGGATATGATTCCCAGAACAACCCTAGCTCAAAAGATGGATGCCTTGAGCTCGCAAGCGAATATTGCCGGTTACAAATCGGTTATAATGACGGCAAATGTACTCGGTAAAATCTTTCCGCTTATGATGACCGCAGCCGGAACGATTCAACCGGCGAAAGTGGTTATTATGGGCGCTGGCGTTGCCGGATTGCAAGCTCTCGGTACAGCACGCCGGCTTGGAGCCATAGTTGAAGTTTCAGATATCCGTCCGCAAGTAAAAGAGGAAGTGCAAAGTCTGGGCGGAAGGTTCATCGAGGTTGAAACAGATGAAGATATGCAAGACGAAGGCGGTTACGCAAAAGAAGCTTCGGAAGAATTTTTAAGAAAGCAAAAAGAATTAATCTTCAAACATATTACGCAAGCCGATATAGTAATTACAACCGCTTTGGTGCCGGGTAAAAAAGCTCCCGTCCTTGTTACGGAAGAAATGGTAAAGAATATGCGTCCCGGTTCGGTTGTATTGGATATGGCTGTGGAATTCGGCGGTAATTGTGAGTTGAGCGAAAAAGGTAAAACGGTGAAAAAATATAACGTAACTATTATCGGTGAACCGAACTTGCCGAGTTTGGTACCGACGAACGCGAGCGAAATGTACGCCAAAAACCTGCTTGCGTTACTCGAGCATATTTCGAAAGAGGGTAAAATGGAATTGGATATGGAAGATGAAATTGTTCAAGGCGCTCTTATTTGTCACAACAGCGAAATAATTAATGAAAGAATTAAAAGCCTTTTAACATAGCAATAAAGTTTAATTAAAAAAGAGGATGATATGGAAGCACACGAATTAATTATGCTGATTTACGTTTTCGTTTTGGCGATATTCGTCGGATTCGAGCTGATTACCAAAGTTCCGCCAACGCTCCACACTCCGCTTATGTCGGGTTCCAATGCGATTTCCGGGATAACAATTGTAGGTGCTTTGCTTAGTGCCGGATTGGAAGAATTTACGATAAGCACAATACTCGGATTAATCGCTTTAATATTTGCAACAATAAATGTGGTCGGCGGTTATTTGGTAACCGACAGAATGTTAAAAATGTTCAAAAAGAAGTGAGAGTGAATTATGCAAACAATAACTTATATAGTTTACCTGATTGCGTCCATACTATTTATTTTTGGGATTAAAAGATTAAGTTCCCCGAAAACCGCACGGCAAGGTAACATGCTCTCGTCTTTGGGTATGTTGTTGGCAGTCGTAGTTACATTATTCGATCAAAGGGTTTTAACATTCGAGTATATTATTATCGGATTGATTATCGGAGCGGCAATAGGCGCTCTAATGGCAGTTAAGGTTCCGATGACCGGAATGCCGCAAATGGTGGGATTGTTAAACGGTTTCGGCGGCGGCGCTTCGATGTTGGTGGCTTTTGCCGAATATTATCATATACTCAACACCACCGGCCCGGTAATTCAAGCGGCAACATCGGTAACAATTGTTCTTTCGGTTTTAATCGGTGCCGTTACCTTTACCGGTTCTTTAATTGCGTTTGGTAAGTTGCAAGGTTTGGTTACAGGAAAAGTTGTAAAATATCCCGGTCAACATCCGTTGAACGCATTGTTACTTGTTGCGGTCCTGGTAGCCGGAGTTATGGTAATTCTTGATCCGTCGAAAACGGATATGCTAATCGGTATCGGTATTGTCTCGTTGATACTCGGTGTTCTTTTGGTTTTGCCCATCGGCGGTGCGGATATGCCTGTTGCTATTTCTTTGCTTAATTCTTATTCCGGACTTGCAGCATCGATGACGGGTTTTGTATTGCAAAACAATATGTTAATAATTGCCGGCGCTTTGGTCGGAGCTTCCGGTATTATACTTACAATTATAATGTGCAAAGGAATGAATCGTTCGTTAATGAACGTTGTTTTAGGCGGTTGGGAAACTGCCGGAGCCGGTGGCGCAGCTGCTGCCGGAGGCGCCGATGCGCATAAAGGCGACGTAAAATCCGTTGACGCGGAAGAAGCAGCGATGATTTTCGACGCTGCACAAAGCGTTATCATCGTGCCCGGTTACGGAATGGCGGTTGCTCAAGCCCAACACGCGGTTAGGGATTTGATGAACGTTCTCGAGAGCAAAGGAATTAACGTAAGGTTTGCCATCCATCCCGTTGCGGGAAGAATGCCCGGACACATGAACGTGCTTCTTGCCGAAGCCCAAGTACCTTACGATAAACTTTATGCGATGGAAGATATTAACGACGATTTCCCGAATACGGATGTAGTATTCGTCGTAGGCGCTAACGATGTTGTTAACCCCGCCGCGCGAAACGATCCGAGCAGTCCAATTTACGGTATGCCGATTTTGAATGTAGATTATGCCAAAACGGTTATTGTTAATAAACGTTCATTGAATGTCGGTTATGCGGGAATTAGCAACGAACTGTTTTACTATCCGAATACATTGATGTATTTCGGAGATGCTAAAGAAGCGATTAACAAACTTGTTAACGAATTAAAAGAACTGTAAAATTTGCTTCAACCCGTTACAAAAAATTAAGCTGCCTTTCCGGGCAGCTTTTTTATAATTTTTTTTGCTAATTTCCGAATCAAGTCGTTTTGTTTTTCACAATTTATAACAAACAATGATAGTAAATATCCGGTTTATATTTTTCTTCCTGTTTGCAATGAATTTACACTTTGCTCAATCCGCAAAATTAAACCTGATACCCGTTCCGGCAAAAGTTAACTTACTTCCCGGAAAATTCGAAATTACGGATTCATTAAAAGTCGGGATTGTAAAAGGGAATTCCACCCGCGTTAATAAATATGCTAATCGTTTTTTAAGCCGTTTGTCGGGAAGAACCGGATTGTTTTTGGTGTATCCTTTCGTGCAAAAGGTAAAAAGCGGCGATTCCGCCGATGTTTTGATTTCGTTTGAAAAATCCGTTTCTTTAAATAACTTTCCGGACGAATCATATAATCTTAAAATAAAAAAGGATAAAATATTTCTTTCTGCCGGAACCGATATCGGAATATTAAGGGGATTGGAAACGTTACTTCAATTATTGGATAGGGATTCCACCCGATATTTTTTTCAAAATGTTGAAATAGAAGATTCGCCCCGATTTAAATGGCGGGGATTGATGATTGACGTTTGCCGTCACTTTATGCCGGAAGATGTTATTTACAGAAATCTGGATGCGATGGCTGCGGTTAAAATGAATGTATTGCATCTTCATCTTAGCGATGACCAAGGTTTCAGAATAGAATGCAAAACTTTTCCCAAACTTCATACTTTGGCATCGGACGGATTATATTTTACTCAAGAGCAGATAAAAAACATTATACGTTACGCGGACGAAAGGGGAATCCGCGTAATACCGGAATTCGATATTCCCGGTCACGCAACAAGTTGGCTTGTTGCTTATCCGGAATATGCAAGTCTGCCCGGTCCCTATAAACTTCAACGGGAATGGGGAATTTTCGATCCGGTGTTCGATCCCACCCAAAAAAAAACTTACGAATTTTTCGATGCTTTTTTTAATGAAATGGCAAAGCTTTTCCCGGACGACTACATTCATATTGGCGGAGACGAAAATAACGGAAATCAATGGCGCGCAAACGAACGCATTCAAGAATTCATGAAAGAGAAAGGTCTCGAAACAACGGGGGAATTGCAAGCTTATTTTAATACAAGGATTGCCGGAATCTTAAAAAAGTACAACAAAAAAATGGTCGGTTGGGATGAAATTTTACATCCCGGTATTCAGGAAAATATTGTAATACAATCGTGGCGCGGAAAAGAGTATTTAATAAATGCGGCGAAATCCGGTTACAATGTTATCCTTTCAAACGGTTATTATATTGATTTGATTCAACCGGCGGAAGTTCATTATCTTAACGATCCGCTTTCGGAAAATGCGGATTTAACCGCTGAGGAAAAAAGATATGTGCTCGGCGGGGAAGCTACTATGTGGAGCGAATTCGTCTCTCCCGAAACAATCGATTCAAGAATTTGGCCGCGCACTGCCGCAATAGCCGAAAGATTTTGGTCGCCGCAAAATATTAAAGACGTGGAAGATATGTACCGCAGATTGGATGTCGTAAGTCTGCAACTCGAAGAACTCGGTTTAACTCATATTAAAAATTATGCAATGATGTTGCGCCGGCTCGCAAACAGCCGCGACATAAAACATTTAAAAATTCTGGTTGATGTTTTGGAACCGGTAAAAAATTATAATCGCAACAGATTAAGAAAACATACCCAACAGTCGCCTTTAACCCGCGTGGTAGATGCTGCTCGACCGGATGCAAAAACCGCAAGGCTATTTAGAAGGAACGTCGATGAATTTATCCATAACGGCAATACAGTTTTGAAAGACGAAATAATATCCCGTTTGAAATTATGGAAAGCAAATCATTCAAAGTTGACCGGAGTGATAAAGAGTAATCCGGCTTTGAAAGAAATTCTTCCGCAATCGGAAAACCTGAAAAAAGTTTCGGAAACCGGTCTCGATGCAATCAATTTTATGATAAACAAAATTGACCCGCCGGAAAACTGGAAAGAGAAAGCGCTTGGCATAATCGAACATGCAAAAGAGCCGGTCGCACAAACCGAATTGATGATAGTAAGCGCAATTGAAAAATTAGTCAAGTATGTCACCCAACAAAAGGATTAAAAATGCAGCAAATTAATTATCTCGATCTTACGGTAATAATTTCTTTCTTCATCGTCATTTTCGGAATAGCCGCATATTATTCGAAGCGTGCGGGGAAAGATACAGGAGAGTTTTTTCTTTCCGGTAGAAATATGCCTTGGTACATTGCCGGAACCGCAATGGTGGCAACGACTTTTGCCGCCGATACTCCGCTTGCCGTTACCGAACTTGTAGCAAGAAACGGAATTGCCGGTAATTGGCTTTGGTGGAACCTTGCCATCGGCGGTATGCTTACGGTTTTCTTCTTCGCAAAACTTTGGCGCCGTGCTAAAATAATGACGGATGTGGAATTTGTAGAGCTCCGCTATTCCGGTAAAGCCGCGGCGGCGTTGCGCGGGTTCAGGGCTTTGTATCTCGGACTTTTCATGAACGCAATTGTTATGGGTTGGGTGAACAAAGCGATGGAGAAAATTTTTCTTGTTACCATTCCGGATTTCAATCCATTTTTACTCGTTGTTATTTCCGCCGTTATAATCGGAATATATGCATCCGCTTCCGGTTTGTTGGGAACCGCACGAACCGACAGTTTCCAATTTGTTTTTGCGATGCTCGGTTGCATCATTCTTGCAATTTTGGTGGTTCAAATTCCGCAAGTCGGCGGTATCGTTTCGCTTAAGGAAAAACTGGCACCCCAAATTCTGGAGTTTTTTCCCCGCATCGGAGACGTTACGGCGGAAGGGATAACCGGCGGGGCTTTGGCAATTTCCGTTGGTGCTTTCTTTGCGCATATCGGATTGCAATGGTGGTCGAGTTGGTATCCTGGTGCCGATCCGGGCGGTGGCGGTTATGTCGCTCAACGGATGATGTCGGCCAAAGATGAAAAACATAGCGTGCTTGCTACTCTCTGGTTTACAATTGCGCATTATGCTTTGCGTCCTTGGCCGTGGATAATTGTTGCTCTTGCCGCATTGGTAATTCTGCCGCGAAGCCAAAATACCGAAGTAATTAAAAATTCGAATCCCGAGTTGTACGAAAAAGTTGTTGAAGCTTATAACAATAAAGATTTAATGAAAAGTAACGACGAAATTTATCGTACCGAAGAATTTAAAAATATGTATGAGAACTTTGAAAACACAGTCGATCCGGGAGTCATGTATCCGAAGTTAATGCTGCGGTATTTACCCAGCGGTTTGTTGGGTTTGCTGATTGCTGTCTTCCTTGCCGCTTATATGTCAACTATAGCTTCGCAACTCAATTGGGGAACTTCATATTTGATAAATGATTTTTACCGGCGGTTCGTGAAAAAAGACGGATCGGAAAAACATTATGTTTTGGTATCTAGAATCGGAATTATTTTCATGACGGTTTTTTCATTGATTGTAACGAAATATTTCCTTACAACCATTTCCGGAGCGTGGGAATTTATTATTAACGCAAGCGCGGGAATGGGTGCCGTTTTAATTTTAAGATGGTACTGGTGGAGAATTAATGCGTGGTCGGAAATTTCCGCAATGATTGCTCCGTTAATTATTTATCCGGTTGCAAAATATCAATTTGGAATGGAATCCCCGATAACGCTTTATCCTACCGTGTTCGGAACAACGGTGGTTTGGTTGGTTGTAACGTATCTCACCAAACCCGTGGAAGAATCGAAGCTGATAAAATTTTATGAAAGAACACACCCCGGCGGAATCGGTTGGAAACATATCGAAAAACTCACTCCGGCTGTAAAAGGGGATTCCGGTTTCGCAAGATTGTTCTTGGATTGGTTTTTGGGAATTGTTGTGGTTTATTCCTTCTTGTTCGGGATCGGAAAAATTATATTTGCTGAATTTTTATGGGGTTCGTTAATTCTTCTTATCGGACTTTTAGCCGGATATATAATTTATGTTGATCTGAACAAAGGGAAAACAAAGCTTAATTAAAATGATTTTCAAAATAATATTTTTTATAAATCAAAATTTTACGGAAAGGAAAATTTTCCCCGGCGTGAATAAAACCGAAATGTTTTTTCGGGGCGAATGTAACGAAGAAACGTAACTGCCGATGAAGTAACCGATAGCGCTTCCGGCAACAACGTCCGAAGTCCAATGATAATTTTGATAAACCCTTGAAACCGATGTAATAACTGCCGGAACAAAAATTAAAGCTTTAAGGTAATTGTTTTCCACGTTTGCGGCTAACACCGACGAAATGGAAAACGCAACCGCGGCATGACCCGAACTGAATGAACGGAAATCAAACCCCTTAAACGAGAACGGTTCGAATACGAACGGGTCGTTCGCAATTGTCGGTCGTTCGCGCCCGAAAGAATATTTGATTGCTGTTGTTAACGCTCCGGCAAAAACCAAAGTCTCAAATAATTCGAAACCGATTTTTTTCAGTTTGTTATCTTTGAATATCAATCCGCTTAAGTAAGCTCCGCCCGACAAAATTGCGGCGGTATAACCTTGTCCGTAAAACCTTCCGAACTCGAATGCAAACGAATTTTTATATTGATCGTTGTTGTTCGCCCATTCTTTTATGTCTTTATCCAAGAAAACCGATCCGGCGGTAACGGCAACCAGACTTCCGAAGGTTAACAAATCATCGGAATCCCAATGAAACGGTTTGGATATAATGTTTTTGGAATCTTCCCAAAACAATTGCGCGTTGTAGTTTTGCTGGGCTGAAAGATTATGTAATGCCATCAAGCAAATTAAAATTATATAAATCCGGCTTTTTCTGTTCACGTTAAGACGATTTGTTTTTTGATGTAGAGTATTTAATAATTTCGGCTTTTTCCACCGTAACCAATGCGCCGGAATTTGCTTGGTCGAGAATTTCTTCGATGACAGGAATAAAATCTTCTATTTTTTTAGCTTCGTCAACTATTTCGATTACCAATGGTAAATCTTCGGAAAGTCTGAGAATTTTAGATGTATGAATTCTGCTGTTTTTCCCGAATCCCATAATTCCGCGGTAAACCGTTGCACCGGCTAAATTTTTCTGCCGCGCTTCCCGGACTATTTTTTCGTAAACGTTGACGGAACCGATTTTGTCGGTCTCACCGAGGAAAATCCTTAACAGTTTTGCTTCGCCGTGAATTCCCATAATTATTTCACTATTATGTATGCTAAATAAATGCTTGTTATCGTAACAACAACATTCAAAATAATATTTAATCCGGCAAAAAGAAACTCGGAATCCCTTAATAAATTTACTGTTTCAAGTGAAAATGTTGAAAAGGTGGTAAATCCTCCGCAAAAACCTATGGCAAGGAGAAGTTTTAATGTCGGACTCAACAACTCTTTATCGTCTAAACCGAAAATTAAAACCCCGAGAATAAAACTTCCCAATATGTTAACGGCAAGCGTTCCGAAAGGGAAATAAGACGGAACGATTTTATAAACAACAGCAGAAAGCCAATAACGTAAAGCACCGCCTAATCCGGCTCCCAGACCGACATATAAGTAATTCATAAAACCGTAAAATTTTTTTTTGTAAATCTAACGATTTATTCATAATAATTTTATATTAATCCGTTCCCGTACCGAACTTTTCACCGTTTGGTTAGTCTAAATAATTGTAACAAAAAAAGAGGTGAAATTATGGACAAGCCGAAAATGATATTTATTTCAAATTTAATGATGTTGTTGATGCTGTTATTTGTTGTACCCCGAGAAAATGTTGCGGGCGATTTGGATTTGTTGCACGAGAAAAATTTTAAAATCGGTCAGGGTAAAGATTTTATTCTTACTACCGACGGCGGCGACGTTATGGTAAATACATGGGGGAAAAATGAAGTCGGCGTAAAAATATTTGGAAACTCTCAAGCTAAAAAAAGGTTCGACTTTACTTTCGAAAGTGACACGGGATATGTAAAAGTAAAGGGTAAAAAACACCGCTCTTCAATTTTTAATTGGTTCTCTTCTATAAAATTGCGTTACGAAATAATGGTTCCCCGCAAATTCAACGTGAATCTGGTAACTGCGGGCGGGGACTTAAAAATTAAAGATTTGGTTGGTGAAGCTGTTCTTACCACTTCAGGCGGGGATATTAAAGCGGCGAATATTACCGGGAATGTGAGCGCAAAAACTTCCGGCGGGGATATCAGGATAAACGGAGTTAAAGGAGAAGTTTCCGCTAAAACTTCGGGCGGAGATATTGATTGTAAAAATATTTCCGGCGACCTGAAACTGAAAACTTCAGGAGGCGATATCGATATGAAAAACATCGATGCTAAAGTTAACGCGGGCACTTCAGGCGGAGATATCAATTTAATATTTACAGGCGAAAACCGGGGGATTGAGCTTTACACAAGCGGAGGTGATATAAGAATTGAAGTACCGGAAGACTTTTCTGCGGATATCAATTTGAAAACTGTAGGTGGTGATATTTCGGTCGGACTTGAAAACGTAAAGGACATAAAAGCTTCGAAATATTCGTTTACCGGAAAAGTTGGAAATGGCGAAGAACCGCTTACCGCAAAAACAACCGGCGGAGATATAATCGTTGAGAAGTTTTAATCCGTTAAAAATTTAAAGATGTCGAAGTAGGGGGTTTATCAAATGCGTCATGCCGTACCGAATACTTTAGGGATCAGCATCTTATTTTAATTTTGGGTTCTGCTTAGATTCCGAAACAATCCGCCGAAGTCGGACGGAATGACGAGTTTTTCTTGTTGTCATGCTGAATTCATTTCAGCATCTAATTCAAGTTACGCTTTCTTTTTAAATCCCGAAACTATCCGCCGTGGCGGACAGGATAACATGTTTTGTTCTTTGTCATGCTGAACTTGTTTCAGCATCTGGTTTCCCCACTTAGATCCCGAAACTAGTTCGGGATGACGAGTCTTATTTCGGGATGACAAGTCTAATTAACTGTCATGCTGAATTCATTTCAGCATCTGGTTCTCCTGCTTAAACCCCGAAACTAGTTCGGGATGACAGGAAAAGAAATCCCAAATAACAAATCCCAAATTCCAAAAAACCCGAAAGTATTAGAACCAAACACGGCCTAAAACAATTTGCATTTAAAAATTCGTGCGGAGTAGCGTTAAAAAAATAATGCTGTTTGAGTCCCGGTATATCGGAAGATATAGCGGGACGAGTTCATTATTTTTAGCTACGTAGCTAAGAATTTTAGCAAATTGTTTTCAGCCTTGATTTTTTCTTTGGTTCGTTTCTTTTGTATCAAGACAAAAGAAATGAACATTCCGTTTCACTCCTCTGGAGTTTGGTCTAACCGGTTGAAAACTAGTTCTATAAATATTTCACACTATACGGCGTTTGCGGGTCAAAATGAAGAGTTCTTTTTAGATCCCGAAACTAGTTCGGGATGACAGGTTTTTCTTCCCGTCATGCCGAACTTGGTTCGGCATCTCATTATTTCTTTCTAAAATCACTGCTACTACAATCCACACTGTGGTAGAAAACGTAAGAGGCGTAAAACGTAAGGGACGCAAGCCTTGCGTCCCTAAAATTTCATAATCCCATTTAACGTTAAAACCCCAGCGGGGTGACACCTTAAATTTGTGTTATGATTTTGTGCCACTCCTACGGAGTTTGGTTTAATTAGTTTATTGCTGGTCTATAAATGTTTCACGCCGATGGCGTTTGCGAGATAGAATAGCAAGTTCTTTTTAGATCCCGAAATAATCCGCCGTGGCGGACGGAATGACAGGAAAAGAAATCCCAAATTACAAATCCCAAATGACAAATGACGAGTGACAAGTGACAAATGACAAGTGACAATTAACCATTTCCAACCGTAAAACGTAAGAAACCCAAGACGCGAAACGTTGGGAACGAAAATTTTGCATCCCAGGAATAATTTATCCGGATTTATCAGTTCCCAATACGTTTATTCATTTATTTTCATCTCCGAATGCTAAAAAATATATTTTTTGGTATGTTTCTATAAAAATAAAATTAAATAATTTGAATTTGCTAATCCGGCATTTCAACGCCGGCAAAATTAGGAACAGGAAAAATGAAAGAGTTAAAAATCGGTGTTATCGGTACGGGGCATTTGGGAAAACTGCACACTAAATTTTTTAAAAACATTTTGAGAGCCGAACTGGTTGGAATTTACGATAAAAATAAAGATGTTGCGCAATCGGTGGGAAAAGAATTTGATGTGAAAGTTTTCGACTCTATCGATGATCTGCTTAACAAAGTTGAAGCGGTCTCGGTAGTAACTACAACAAGCTCGCATTACGAAACGGGTAAAAAAGTTTTGCTTGCCGGAAAACATGTGTTTATAGAAAAACCAATAACTTCCAAGATTGAAGAAGCGGAAGAATTGGTAAAATTAGCATCCGAAAAAAAATTGAAATTACAGGTCGGACATGTGGAGCGGTTTAATCCCGCTTTGCTCTCTTTGGAAAAATATCATCTCGATCCGAAATTTATCCAGACCGACAGGCTCGCGCAGTTTAATCCGCGCGGAACGGACGTTGCCGTGGTCTTGGATTTGATGATTCACGATATCGATATAATTTTAAGTCTGATTAAAAGCAAAGTTAAAGATATCCGCGCTGCCGGAGTTGCAGTTGTTTCCGATAACATCGATATAGCAAATGCGCGTATCGAGTTTGAAAACGGAGCCGTGGCAAACGTTACCGCCAGCAGAATTTCGCAGAAGAAAATGCGGAAGATGAGAATGTTTCAGCGCAACACTTATTTCGCGTTGGATTTCATCACAGGCGTTTCGGAAGTTTACAGATTGATTTCGCCCAACGATATTAACGTGGAACACTTTTTAACTTTCGGAGTAATCGGTGTGGGCGAAAAGAAAAAAGCGGTAATTTACGAACAGCCCGAACACAAAGAAGTAAACGCTCTGAAACATGAATTGGAATTGTTCGTCAATGCAATTTTAAATGATACGCGACCAGTCGTCTCGGGTGAAGACGGCTTACGCGCATTGAAGATTGCGGAAATTATTATCCAAAAAATTAAGGAATCTCAAATATGAAAAAACGTAAATGGATTTATCTCAGCATACTTGTTTTGTTTTTATCGGGATGCGGCATTTACAATTCGATAATGAATTTGTCCAAACTTAAATTTAAACTCGATTCTGTCAATAATTTCAAGGTCAGCGGAATTCCCGTTAGTAACAAAAGCAAATTATCCGATTTTAATCCTTTAGATTTGGTTAAACTTACTTCGCAGGTTGCGCAAGGGGAATTACCGGTCACGTTTACATTAAACGTTTCCGCAAAAAATCCCAACCCGGAAACCGTTCAAGGTAATGCCACGGATATTAAACTCGTGTCTTTTCCGTGGAAGTTGTTTATCGACGACAAGGAAACAATTTCCGGCAATATTACTAATCCGGTTACGGTGCCCGGAGGCAATAAATCAGTATTTATTCCGCTTAACATAAAATTAAATTTAATGGAATTTTTCTCCGGCTCGAATCTCGAGAGCATAGTAAACCTTGCGCTTAAACTCGGCGGAGGTAAAGGTTCCACATCGCATATAAAATTAGTAGCCCGTCCCGTGTTGGATACGCCGATAGGTAACATCACTTATCCCGGTGATTTAACAATTGTGGATTATGCTTATAAATAGGAGCGAAAAATGAAATACGTTGTGGGCGTCGACCTTGGCGGAACTTCGATAAAAGTCGGATTAGTCAATTCCGAAGGAAAAATTCTTAAAAAAATAGCACTTCCCACGAATGCGTCTAAAGGTCCGAAAGCCGTAATAAAGGAAATTAAAAAGGGCGTGAATTTAATTCTTAAGAACACCAGAAGAAAAATCGAAGGTGTGGGAATTGGCGCGCCCGGTACAATTTCGTTTAAGAAAGGAACCGTGGAATATCCCCCGAATTTTCCGGGCTGGGGAAGGGTTCATCTCGGAAAAATTTTACGCAACCGCTTGGATAAAAAAGTAGTGGTGGAAAACGACGCAAACACTGCGGCAATCGGTGAATTGATTTTCGGGCACGGGAAAAAGTATGACAGTTTTATTATGGTTACGCTTGGTACCGGCGTTGGCGGAGGAATAATTTTTAACCGTAAATTGTTCAGAGGCGAAGGCGGCGGCGCGGGTGAAATCGGGCATATTTCAATCGATTATAACGGTAACAAATGTAATTGCGGTTCGAAGGGATGTATTGAAGCTTATTTGGGGAACAACTACATAATCGCTAGTGTTAAAAAAGAACTTAAAAAATATCCCGGTTCGGTTATTTATAAATTGGTTGACAATGATTTTTCCAACTTAACGCCCAAAACAATTCACGAAGCCGCATTACTGAACGACGAGTACGCAATTAACAAAATAAAGGAACTTGGAGTTTATTTGGGCTTGGGTTTGGTCTCGGCTATCAATATGTTGGATATTCCCACGGTTGTAATCGGCGGCGGCGTTGCCGGTTTCGGAAAATTGCTTTTCGATTCGGTTGAAAACACAATATTGGAAAGGGTATTGATGCCGCTTAAAAGCCGTATAATCGTGAAGCATTCAAAATTAAAGAACGAAGCCGGAATAAAAGGCGCTGCGGCTCTGTTATTCTATAAATATTAATTTCGATAAACCGTTTTTATGAGAATTTCAAAATTAGTTATTTTAATATTTATCTTAATATCCGCTCAGACCGTAGCAGGACAAACGGATACGGCTTCCACCACAACGCAGAACACATTTTCCGCACTTTCCGATACCGCAAAAAATAAAGGGAAATACGATGTTGATGCCGTAATATTCAGCAAAGCTGCCGATTCCCTTGTTTTTGATTTGAAGAATAAGAAAATGTTTATTTACGGAACTGGTGAAATAAAATATAAAAACACGGATTTGAAAAGCGGAATTATTACGGTCGATTTTGAGCATAATACTTTGAACGCCGAAGGGATAAAAAAAATTACCGACAGCACTCAAGCAAAAATTGTTGAAACTCCGGTAATGATAGAGGGTTCGGAAAAATACGAAGGCGCGAAACTCAGCTATAATTATAAAACCCAAAGGGGATTTATTTCGCAAGCCAAACAAGAGCAGGAAAACGCACGTTACAAAGGCGAAGCGGTCAAAAAGGTGGATAAGAACACTTACTTTATTAAAAACGGAATTTACACCACTTGCGATGCCGATCCGCCCCACACTTTTTTCAAAGCAAAAGAAATGAAAGTAATTCAAAAAGATAAAATTATTGCCAAGTGGATTTTTATGTATATCGGCGGTGTGCCTTTACCTGTGCCGCTGCCGTTTGCGGTTTTCCCGAATGAGACGGGAAGAAGATCGGGTATAATTATTCCACGATACGGATTAGACTCGAACAGAGGACAATACTTCAGAAATTTCGGATACTTTTTTGCGATAAGCGACTATATGGATTTTACTTTGACAGGCGATTATTACCTTAAAGGCGGATACGGAATGAGAGCGAGATTCCGTTATGCCAAACGTTATAACTTCAACGGCAACATTAACGGCGGGTTTTCAAAAATAATTGTCGGCGAAGATACCGATCCGGACAGAACCGAATCGCTCGATTGGAATCTGTCGCTGTTTCATAACCAGACTTTTAATCCGACTACAAGACTCGATGTGAATCTGCAATTTCAATCGTCTTCTTACATTTCAAACAATTCCGTTTCGTTAAACGACCTTTTAAGGAAAGATATAATTTCAAATGCAACGTTCAGTAAACGGTGGGACGAATCGGGAAATACTTTAACCATTAACTATTCCAGAATACAGAACTTGGAAAGCGGAAATATAACGGAAACTTTGCCGGACGTAACTTTTAATAAAATTGTTTCCTATCCTTTCCGTAAAGGCGCGGGACAATCCAAAAACATGAAGTGGTATGAATATATCGGTTACAGTTATGCTGGCAAATTCAAAAACATAAGAAAGAAAGAAGAGGGCAAATTATCAATCCGCGGCGGAATACAACACAATTTTTCTGTTAGCGCGTCACCAAAAATAGGATATTTCAGCATTTCACCGAGAATCAGTTATCAAGAAAAATGGTATAACAAACAGATAGAAAAAAATGCGGTTATCATGCAGGAAACATCGCCGGCTGGAAAAACAAGTTTTTACGAAGTGAAAAATTTAACCGGTTCCGATACTGTGATAACCCGCGACATACACAAAATCGGAATTGTGCGGACGTTCGATTTTTCGGTGGGAGCTTCAACAAAACTTTACGGAATATTCCAGCCCAACATGCTGGGTATACAAGCATTCAGACATACGCTTTCGCCTAGAGTCTCTTATAACTACCGCCCCGATTTTTCGGAAGATTATTGGGGTTATTACAAAACTTTGAAACGCGCCGACGGAACAACCGAACGTTACGACCCCTTCGTAAGGGAAATTTTCGGTGGTGCCGGGAAAGGGGAACGGCAAAGCGTTAATTTTTCGATCGGTAATGTTTTCGAAATGAAAACAATGAAAGACCCGACCGACACCACATCGCAATCGAAAAAAATTACACTGCTTAATCTCGATATTAGTTCGGGCTATAACTTTGCAGCAGATAGTTTAAAATTATCCGATTTAAGATTAAACTACAGAACACAAATAGGCAAGTTTCTCAATTTCAACGGTTCTTCGGCTTACACATTTTACGATTATAAAAACGGAAAGAAAGTCAATACATATTTGGCAAATGTGGGAAAAGGGTTATTCAGGTTAACGAATCTTAGCTTTTCAATTTCAACTTCCATTTCCGGCGATAAAATTTCGGGAGAAAAACGCAGAGGAATGAAAAAACCGCAAGAAGAGTTTAAGGCATTTAAGAAATCCGATTATATTTCGGTTTACGACGAACCCGAAGCGGATTTTTCCATTCCGTGGAATTTAAGCTTAACCTATAATTTCAATTTGTTTAAGCTTACTCCCGATGAATCGGAAATCCGTTCCAACTTGGGAATGCGTTTGGGATTTAACCTTACTAAGAATTGGAAATTTACGGTAAGCGGAAATTACGATTTTCAAAAGGATGAAATTGCCGCGCCCCAAGTTACGATTTACCGCGACCTTCATTGCTGGGAAATGAATTTTACATGGCGACCGCTTGGCAGATACAGAGGCTACAGATTCGAGATACGGATGAAAGCTCCGGAATTGAGGGATATTAAACTTACAAAGACAAAAGGACTTTACACCGGAAGATAAAAAATGCGGCATTATATCATCGACGGGAATAACTTAATTGGAAAAATAAAAGAACTTTTTGCGTTGCAGAAAAAAGACGGTCAATCCGCGCGGGAAAAATTGGCGTTTATGCTCGACCGTTATTTTGCGATGAAAAAAGTTACTGTAAGTTTGCACTTCGACGGTTTCCCGAAAGATGCTATTAAAACGACCAATCTGAAAATCATCTATTCAGAAAACAGACCCGCCGATGTATTGATAAAAGAAGAAATCGACAGGCATAAAAATCCGAAACTTGTTACGGTTGTTAGCTCTGACTTAAGCGTTTACGAATATGCCAAGGTAAACGCAGCCGGACGAATGAAAAGCGAAGAGTTCGCAAAGCTTTTATCTGCAAGCGAAGATTCTTCGGAAGAAGAGGAAAGAATAAAAAAAATCGATAACGACGAATTGAAAAAACTGTTTGGGATTGAGTGATGAACCAAATTAAAAACTTGGAAAATTATAAGAGTTTAATATCATTCAGAAAGGGAAGTTCGTTACGTGTTTGATTTACCGATTCCAAATCCAATCCGGCGGTAAATATTTTTTCTTCTTCACCGGCTAGAATAATTTCGTTTCCCAACGGATCGTAAACAGCGCTGGCGCCGTTATATTTGTTAAACGGATCGGCGCCGGTTCTGTTCACGCCAATCATGTAACATTGATTTTCTATCGCACGGGCTTTCAGCAGATGTTTCCAGTGTTCAATTCTTTGAACCGGCCAATTTGCAATGTTGACGATTATATCAACCTTTTCTTTTGCGTAAAATCTGTAAAGTTCCGGAAACCGGAGATCGTAACAAATTGAAAGCCCGATTTTTACGTTATTAATTTTTGTAACAATGGTTTCTTTACCTGCGGAGTAGAATTTATCTTCTTTCGACATTGAAAACAGATGGATTTTGCGGTACCGTGCGGTTATCAATCCTTTATCGTCAAAATGAATAAGGGAATTGAAAATTCCGCCATCGTCTTTTTCTATTATTCCCGCAAAGAAATGTTTTTTTAGTTCTGCGGATTTTTGAATGAAGTATAAAAAGCCTTTCCCGTCAATCTCTTCGGCAAATTCCGTTGAATGCATTGTAAATCCGGTTAAAGTCATTTCCGGGAAAATAACAAGGGTTTCGTCCGTTAAAGATTCCAATAACGTATCGAGCTTGGAAATATTTTCTTCCGTATTTTCCCATGCGGGCGAGAATTGAACCAAAGCAATTTTCATTATTCCACCGAAACAATTTTATCCGGGTTTTTGTAAAAATAACAATTTCCGCCGTTAATTTTCCGGGAAGGGTTAAAATTTTATCTTTAGAAAAAAACAAATTCTATTGTATATTTAGTTGAGAAATAAATCAACAATTTAGCGGGAGCATCATGCAAAAATTATTACAAGGCGGTTTAATCGTTTTGTTGTCGATTTTTATTGCCGCGTGTGCGGGTAAAAACGAAACCGATTTGTTAAACGAAGGGAATAAATTTATTAAAGAAAAAAAATACGAAGAAGCCGCGGCATCGTTTCAAAAAGTAATTGACGAATATCCCGAAAGTAAAGCGGCGGCAAAAGCAATGTTCGAACTTGCAAAGATGTATCAAGGTAAAGTTTTGAAAAATGTGGGTGAAAAGGAATCGTTGAAGAAAGCCGTGGAATATTATAAACGGATATACGAAAAATTCCCGGATTCAGAGCAAGCTCCGGCGTCTTTGTTTATGGCCGGATTTATCGAAGCAAACGAATTAAAAGATTTTGATGCGGCAAAGGAAACGTATAACCTTTACCTTGAAAAATATCCCAACGGCGAACTCGCCGACGATGCAAAAATCGAATTGGCAAATCTCGGTAAATCCCCCGAAGAAATTTTGATGGAAAAACTCAAGAACTCCAAACAATGACTGTAAGCGCAAAAGATTACCGGAAATTTCTCGATCCTGCGATTGTATTTAAACTTAAATCGCTCGAGCTCCGCGCCAAATCGGTTGTTGAAGGTTTTATGGTCGGCTTGCACAAAAGTCCTTATCACGGTTTCAGCGTCGAGTTCAGCGAACACAGACCCTACATGCAAGGCGACCCGATTAAAAACCTTGACTGGAAGGTTTACGCCAAAAGCGAAAAATATTTTGTTAAGCAATTTGAAGACGAAACAAATTTAATTGCGCATGTGATTGTTGATGTAAGCAACTCGATGGATTATAAACATACCGGTAAAATAACAAAATACGAATACGCCGCAACACTTGCCGCAAGTATGATTTATTTGATGATCAACCAGCACGATGCAGTAGGGCTTACGCTTTATTCCGATAAAATTGAAAGTTACATTCAGCCGAAAGCAAGCAGAATAAATTTAAGAAAAATGCTGACCGAATTAGCTTCGGTGCGCCCGCATAATAAAACACAAACCGCAGAAAGCTTAAACAAAATAGCCGAAAACGTAAAGAAAAGGGGATTGATAATTTTATTCTCCGATTTTTTCGACGATATCGATAAAGTTCTTACGGCTATTAAAAAATTTCATTACAAAAAAAACGAGATTATCGTTTTCCAAATTCTGGATCCGGTGGAAGTTGATTTTGCATTCGGGAAAGACGCAATTTTCGTGGATAAAGAAACCGGCGAAGAAATGACTACACAGCCGTTTCAAATAAGGAAAGCTTACGCCGAAACGATGAAAGAATTTCTGCATAAAATCAAAACCGAATGCATGCGTAATAGAATAGATTACAATTTAATCGAAACTACATCTTCTTTCGACAGGGCATTGTTCAATTATTTCAAGAAAAGGCGGCAGATGTTTTAATCCCGCCGCAACACAACCTGTTTATTTTTTTTGATATTAAATTTCATTTTTTTGATTTTATATTATTTGATTTTTCGAACCGTTTTAACGGATTGGGGACCAAAATTGTTTTTGGTCAAACGTAGGGACGCAAAATTTTGCGTCCCTACGTTTATGTTGTTATTATCGTTTTGGTTATCCGATTTATCGATAATAATAATTCCATACACATGATCCGGCTACAAACGCACCCAATTTTACAAACGGGAAATATTGCGGTATTTATTTTTTGTTAACAAACGTAATTCTTATTTAGGTATTCCATCCCAAATTTCAATATCGTCAATCCATTGATATTTGGGGTTCGCATTTCCGTAAATTTGTGTTAAAATTATAAAATCGATAGGTCTTGAATTTCGAGTGGTAGGTCCGTAATGGTCCCCAATTATTTGTCCGTTTATTTTCCACAAAGCTCTGCCATCGTCGCCTTCGCTCCAGTGCCAGTAAAATTCCGTTAGAAACCATTTATTGACCGGAACAGGAACGGTTTTGTTATCAATTTCCCAGACGGGGTTTTCAGGATCTGCATCGCCTTGCCAATGCCAATAAGGAATGCCGTCATTATCTGTGTAGATAAATGCAATAAGTCTGAATCCTTTACTCTGATTTTCCGTATAATCTTTGGTTTTATATTCAAAAATCGCCCGCCACATGTCCGGTTGAAATAAACTTGCACTATCCAGCTTCATCCAATATTTAACATATAAATCCTTTGTTCCTTCTTGAATATTAAGAATTTCATAGGGGCATTGTGTTACCTTTACATCATAATATTCTATATTATAAAGAGCTTTTGTAGAATCTCCAGTATGTCCGATTACCGTTTGTATCTCGCTTCTAACAGCTTGATGATTTTCATCGTCTATGTAATGTAAAGCGCTTTCGGTTGCTCCAAGTATATTAATAGGCCAACTAAAACCGGTTTCATTGTCAGTTCCTTTTATATACCTATAATCTTCATTATCTGGATAGGCTGTGTCATCTATATAAACATTGCTTTCAAATCCGGATTTAAATAAAAGTGTTGGTTTGTCAGGTATTTCGGTAGGTAATTCCTTATTACATGAAATAAATATTAATAAAACTCCGGCTATTGATATAATGATTCTGTTTTTCATTTTTCCCAATATTTGTTAACAGTGAGTATATGAAAAGTAAGCAATTCCGAAGCTCAAGCCTTTCAACTTATAAGAATGTTGAAGCAGACTATAAACCTTGATATTACCGCTATCTCGCATATGCTTTATTTTCATTATTAAGTATAGATTTTTGTTCAATCCACTTAAATATCGGATTGTAAAGCACTTCTATTTTCGGTTTAGAATTTGCTTTATATAGTTTAACTAATTCATCGCTAAATTCTCTAAACCGATTAAATTTTCTTTTATCATTCATAAAATCAGTTTGTATTTTAAGTATCGTATCAATATTTTCTTTACTATATGTATCAATCGCGTATAAATTGAATACTCCCCAAGTCATATATTCATTAAACGTACTATATTTGGACTGATAACCTTTTTGACTATTCCAAAGCTTATAATCAGTCATAGCCTTTTCTAATTCCCCAATGTATTTGTCGGTTAGCGGGTTCACGTAATTATGATCGATTTCTGTAAATACTACTCTCGACATAATACTTGATTTTATTTCGAAATCTTTTGCTGATATGTTATCAATATTTTCATAGGGTGCGCTAACAAACATAAAAGTTTGCTCCATGCTTTCGTCGTTACTTTTAAAACTCATTGTATTGTGAAATCCTCCGGTCAGTGGAGAGAAAATAATACGATAAGATTGATATTCATTAGAAAATTTATCTTCTAACCAATTTTTCATATTTTGAAAATCGCAAAGTTTGTTGTAGTTAAAAATTAATTTGTTGTAGTAATTTTTGTGTTTATTGTAAAAGTTTTTGAAATTTGATTTATTCGCAAAATCTTCGATTAAATTTATGTTTTCCGGTATTAAAAAGGCTTTTGATTTGAAAAGTTTAATAAGCACCGGACTAATATTAAGTAATTCATTTGAGTTTAATTTGTTCTCATTATTAATTTCATAATTCAAAGAAAGTAATCTAATAGCGTGTTGAGTTGGTCCGTATGGGTTTGATTTTAGATATTCATTAAGTTTTATTATTAATTGGTGATCTTTAAAACTTGAAAAGTAATTTTCAAAATCATAATAATATTCAGTTCTTTTATCAATTAAATTTTGGTCTTTTTGAAATGTTTCGGTAAGACTGCAAGCAATTTGCATTAGCTCATAAACTTCGGGGTTTTCCACTACTATTTTATTCTTGTATTTGTTTTCTATGTTGACAGTCGGAAGGAATAAATCCATTACCTTATTTTCAATATATTCCGGACTAATGAGGTATGTTATTCCTAAAATTAGAAACAGAGATAAAACAATCAATAAAAATCTCCCGAAGTATTTAAATATTTTTCGTATCATTTTATTTAATTTTTGATTGAAGGTTCAGTATATGGTTTTGTGGCAGTTTTTGGAACACAAATCTTTCAAGTTGTACCAATATTTTTTTGTTTTTACTCATTGTTCGGAGTTTAATAAATTATCTTGATAAATTACTATTGTCGTTTTTTCATAATTTTCACTTACTCGAATTTGAATCGCTGACATATTTTTTAGTTTTCCGGTTTCCAATTCAAATCACTTTTTAATTTTAAAAATTGTAATTAAAGAAATAACAACATACATCAAAGTAAATAGAAAAGTTACTCTGACAATGTTCCATTCCAGATTTAGGTCAGGTTCATTATTATGGTAAATATCTAATAATGCTAAAACGGATAAGAATAATCCAATTAAAACAATTAATCCAAGTCCAAATGACATTCTTTTAAGACTTTTTAATTTATTCATATTCTATCAGTTATTTTTGTATTAAGATTGCAGGCAACGGTTTCGTGTATAAGGCGTTGGGCGTTTAATAGTACAAACTTTTCATTTAACTCTAACCTTTTTTATACTTACTTGCATTCGTTTTAACTGCTTGCAGCCCAATGACTTATACACATTGTTGTGCCGTTATTGTTCTTTTTTTATTATTTCCATATCTCCTTTTTTATTCACTCTTATTACTTTCCAACCTTTGTTTAATTCTATTGTATAATAATTGCCGATAATTTTATTATTTTCAATTTTTACAGGTAAGGGAAATGTGTATTTTTTGCCGTCAAAAGAAATAAGAATGCCTGAAACACCTAATTTTTCTTTTCCTTTAATTGTAGAAAAGTTTCCAAAATTATTACCTGAACCGTCAACACCTTTTATCATAGAATAAACAATACCTTTATCCTTCAAAATCATTGTTCCGTTCATATCAAAAGTCCGTCCATATAAACTATCTGCTAATTTTACGCTCAATGTGGGTTTATGGATAAAAATGTCCGAATAATATTTTTTAATCTTTTCAATTTTTATTTTTCTATCAACTTCTTGTTGATGTATTTCTTTATAATTGTTTCTTTGTTGTGCCAATTCTAATTTTTCATTATTTACTTTTATTTTTTTCCCTAAATATTTTGTTTCATAAATTTTTAAAAAATTATAAGTTGTATCAAGTCCGATTTTCCATTCGATTTTTAAATAATCAAAAATTAATCCGTAGGCAGGTCCGGTTGCATAAGGAAACGGGCGAGTGTATGTTTGTGCTTGTTCTCTGAAATTAATTTCAGATATGGCTTTTTCGTATTTATTAGGATAAGTTGAAAGAATAAATCCGGTATAATTGGCTAAACCTTCCGATGTTTCAATTTCTATTTCTTTTTGAAGGTATTCTTTATATTTTGATTGTCTTAACTTTCTAAACAATAAAGCATCATTAACGTATTTTTCAACTTCTGATTTTTCTTTGTTATGATTTATTGTATTCAAAGCATTTTTTAAGGCTTGATATTCTAAACGCAACCATTCTCTTGCGTCATAATTATCTAAATATTGAATTGGATTTCCGTTTAGGCTGATGTGTTTATGTTGAAGTATATGGAATAATTCGTGAATTATGGTAGCACTATTATCATCAAGATAATTAGTTAAAACTACTGCATATTCTTTTCCATTATATTTTTGTGCTGCATTGGAATAACCTAATGTGTTTTTAGGAATTTTTTTGTAGAAAACAATACTGTCGGTTGTTTTACTATTATTTAATGCTTTTAAGGTATAAATTGTGTTATCAAAACCCAAAACCAGAATGTTATCGCTCCAAATATTTTCACCCCATAATTTGCCGTTCTCGGTTAGCAAAATCTCTTTTGCTTTCAATAATTCCGTTTTTATTGTATTTCGAAGTCTTTCAGGTTGTGTTTTTTTATTTTCAGCAACTTTTTCGATTATACTTTTCCATTTTGGTTCCGAATGTATATTATTTAGGTCTGTGTCACTTGTAATATGATTATAGTTTGAATAAAATCTATGGGAAGCCAAATATTCCAATATTTTTATTGCTTTTTCATTTTCTCTTGCCAAAGAGAAGATACAAGCGCCATTATACAATTTCGTAGATGAAATATCATCAAATTTGTAATTGTCAATTATGATTTGAAATTTTTCAGCCGCCTTTTTATAATGTCCTAAATCATATTCTTTCATTGATAAAGGATACAAAGTTTTAATATCTGTAATTTGGGCATCTGATATTATCGGAAATAAAAACAAGAAAAAAATTATAAGTTTATTTTTCATTATTCTGATTTTTGTTTTGTTCAATGGCACACAACGGTCTCGTGTATGGTTAGTGGCGGATTTCATAGCTCTTAACTTTCATTTTAGCACTAACTTTGATTAGGTGTAAGGTGTTGAATTTCAGTAATTAACCGCCATTAACTATACACTGTGTTAGCCACTGGCTATTCATATCTAAATCTTTTTACACTATTGTCAATTATATCTTTACGTCTATTATCAACGTCTTCTTTATTAAATTTACCGTTGTTAATTTTACCTGCGATATCTCTCGTTATTTTGATTTCTGACCTTAAATAACCATCAACCTTATTTATGGGTGCTTGGTTTTTAACAGATTTATTAATATTTTCTTCAAGTAAAGTTAAATTTCCAATTCTATTTTTTTCATAATCATAATTTTCATCAAAACCATATTGAGTTGGGTCAAAATCAGGTTCCCGGCTAAAAATATGTTCAATTTGTAATGATTTATATTTAGAATATGATATTGATTGATTGTTATATTCCAATAAAATATATCTAACAGAGCCGTTTCCATAAATATTTTCTTCTAAATAATTTTGGAATGAGTAATCATTCATAAATTTATTACCAAAATATATTAATGTATTTCTAATTTCATCTACGGAAAGATTTTCATTATTTAATCTAGAACTTAACCAATACATATCGGCAATAGGATTTGTTCCTTTTAGTTTATAAACTCGGACTTCAATTGCTTCTAAAAGACTTAACAATTCATCCAATTTATCTTGCATATGTAATCTGACAATTACAGGATAAAGTGTTGCGCTAAATTCTAAAAATCTAAAAGGTTTTTGATAACTTTCTGTATTTTTTATTTTATCTAGCAATGAAGCATAATGAACGGAAAAATCACTAAAATCTTCAACATAGTCTTTAATAAAACTCTTTAACTCTTCTTTGTTATCTCGAAGTAATTCACATTTATTCTTAATGTTAGAAAATACAGTATTTGCACCATCTCTATTGTTCCAGGTTTCTCTAAAAAACTTGTGAGCAGAATAATAATGATGAGTAAAAATGGTATTCTCTTCAAACCTACCTAAAATATCTAATTCGGATTTTAAAACTAAAATGTCATCATAAGCATCAAATATCTTTTCAAATTCATTATTAATTAAATCGTTTAATTCTTCATTAAGAAATAATGTTGAGTAGAGCATTAAAATACTTTTAGTTTTATCTAATACTCTTAAAGGTAATCCCCTATCATTGATAATTGAAAACATTTTTACTGCTTGTGCCTGATTTTCAACATTAAAAACTAATACTTCAATGTTATCCCTGACATAAATTATCCATTTTGTAATTTCATTAATATCTAAACCGTCTGCTAATGCGGAAAATTGTTCTTTGGCTTTTAACATTAATTTTTGACTACGTTTACGTAATGAATTTTTATCAATAGAGTTGAAATCAAAAATTAATTTGTTCAAAAATTCGCCATCAATTCCTTGTGGTAATAATTTTAAGTTATTTTCTTCTCCAATGAATGCTTTTTGTTGATCTTTTCTAGCTTTTACGTCTGGTAATTTCTCTATCAGGACAGAGAGAAGAATAAATAAAGTTGTTAATCTTTGTTGTCCGTCTATTACTTCATATTCAGTATCGGTTGATAGTCCTAAACTTTTGTTTTCTTTAAAGCATAAAGTTCCAATAAAATGGTTCATATCATTACCAATACTTTCATTTATATCATTCCAAAGAGCTTTTGTTTCATTTCCAGTCCAGCTATATTTTCTTTGGTATTTTGGAATAGTAAAATGGTTTCCTTTGAATATTGAACCAATTTTTTCAGTTTGACTTTTAGTTATTGACATAATTATCTATTTTTTATTTTTTCTGCTTGTGGCTAACATTCCCAATAAACGAAATTTCGTGTATCCCGAAAAATTCCAGTTAAATCGTATTGCGTTTACCGGGGACTATATGTTATACTCAAATTGATATAATTTTAAAATAATTTATCAAATTCGTTAAATACCCGCAACATTACTTCATTTTTTTCTTGTAAAAAACCTGTTTGCCGGAGTTTACCAATTCGGATTCGAATACGGGTTTACCTGTTGCGGCGTCTTTTCCTTCCATAATGTATAACTGAAACGCGGCATCGCCGGATATCTTTTGCATTTCTACTTCTTTTATATAATCACCACGGAAGTTCCAACCCCATGTGTTATCCGTTGTAAGCTCTTCTCTGATTTCCTTACCGTCTTTAACGTATATGCAATATCCTTTTAAACTTATATTTTTCCCTTGTACCATCACAACAACAGCGAGTAAATTATTTTTTGATTGTGCAAAGCTGTTCTCGGTATTAAATCCGCATAGATAACAAAACAGCAAAATTCCGGTTATTACTTTTGCTTTATAAATTTTTCAACCCTTCATTTTTCACCTCTCTTGAAATGATTTTACAGCTAAATTATTTAATTTTCAAGGTACAGGATAAGTAATTACTCCATGCAAGTTTTCTTTGTCCCGGATATTAAAAAAAGCAAACTTTGGGGGAATAACTATATTCTTATCTATTTCTTTTTTTCCAATCTTTCAATTCCTCTTAATAACATTTCCTCGCGTTTCCCGTTGAACCCAACAGCTAAATAATTTTTGAAGAAATTTTTGAGTTCAGACAATTTTTCCATTGTACGGGTTGAAGAATAAAAATTGGCGAGCAACCAAACCGGACCGTAATAAGAAAAAGCAATATTCCCCGAAATTCTCGGGATATTGCTCGTTGTAATTTTCGAAAAATATTTGAAGTGTTCCCTCTTTAAGAGTATATCTATTTTTTTATAATCGTTTTCAAATTCCGTCCCCTCGGTTTTTATCGGCGTTAATTCGGAAACCAAACCACAATTTTTAAAATATTCATTCGCCCCACCGAAAAATACCGGGTTCGATAAATTTGAAAAGTAAACCGGCCTGCTTTGAAAATTATCTTCTATAATTTGCAGCAGCATTGCTCTTTGCGGACTTAAATATGTTCTGTATTTAATTTCTTCGCCTTGGATTTTGGAATCTTTTCGATTTGATTTTAAGTCGGGGTTTACCGTCCATAACATTTCGTAGTTTTCTTTACAATTATATTTATCCAATACGGATTCGGATACCGGTATTTTAATTTTTGTGGAATTCCACTTAAAAGGGTGTATATTGTATATTTGATTGTCTGTCATATTCAGATTTATTTTTTTTACACCGCCATCCAATCCCTGTTTCAAGAATTTTATATACCAAGGTCTGTCTATATTTCCTATCGGTATAATCGTTATATCTTTTCTGTAATTTTTTATTAATTGAAGATAAGAACATACGTCAAAGTCTACGTTGCCGCCGGTAAATAGTATTGAGTTTGTATCGCAGGAATTTAGCATATTTTCCCCGGATTCAACCAGCCAATCGGGATATGCACCTTTCTCATATGCTATTTTGTAAAAATATTTTATGTTTTCCAAATCATAATTTTGCATTGCCACAAAAGCGTTTGCGCTGCATTCGGCACCGTAAAAATATTTTGCATTTCCGTAATCTGGATTTAATTCAATTGCTTTATCCAAGTATTTGAAAATTTTTTCGGAATATGAGAAATCATATCCTTTAAGCGGGCGGCTATCGTAGGCACGGTAATGATTGAAAAATCCGAGATAATAATAGATTTCAGCATCGTCTTTGTTTTCCTTTAATGCTTTTTCAAGGATTTTGATCGCTTCATCATAATGCTCTTTCTTAAACTCATCAAGAGCTTTCTATTTTAAAGAAATTTCCTGAGCAAATAAAGTTGAGAATTGGAGAAATATCACTAATAAAATTGTTAGTTGTTTCATGCTTGGCCTTTATTTGATTTTTGTCAACGGTGAGTATATGAGTAGTGGTGGGATTATTTGCACTTACTTTCATTATTGCACTGCCGTTTGTTTATTTATTTTTTTTCAATTTTAGTGCTTTGTCTGCAGTACGTATAGCTTTTTTTATCGGTAGTATTATTTCACGTTCAAATATCCAATTCGTCAAATAATGTTTGCTCTATTGTTTCATTTTAGGCATAATTTAAAATTACCTTTATTTTTTCAAAATTATAGGTTTATTTTTGCTGCGTGCTGTTAAATTTCATTTTTTTGATTTCATATTATTTGAATTTTCGAACCATTTTAATGGATTGGTAATAATATAATTTTCAATTTTAGAATACGATATTTCATTTCGTATGATATGTTCATGATAACGTGATTGCCATGCAAAACCGGGTTTAATTTTACGGGCGTTTTTGGTAACGCCGATTTTATATCCCCGTATTATTGATGCCAAATTTTTGGATTGGGGACCAAATTTGTTTTTGTTCAAACGTAGGGACGCAAAATTTTGCGCCCCTACGTTTACGTTATTTTTATTATTTTTGTTATCCGGTTTGTCGATAATAACAATTCCATGCACATGATCCGGCATTACCACAAACGCACCCAATTTTACAAACGGGAAATGTTGAGGTATTTCATCCCAATATTTTACCGCCATTTTACCGATTTCGGATAATTTCATTCCCCGGTTAGAAATTTCACCGAAATAATGTATACGGTTTTTGGTGCATATCGTTACAAAATATGCTGCATTGGAACCGTAATCCCAATTTGGTAACCGCGTGGATTCCATACGGTATTTGTTTTTATATTTTGTCATTTACAAACGGTTGTATTTTTCCGTGAGCAAAATTTTGAATTGTTTGTTAATTGTAAAACATTTCGTAATAACATCCCCAACAAACGCAATTTCGTATATCCCGCAATATACGTTATACTCCAATTGTTACAATTAAAAAAATAATTTATCAAATTTGTTATTTCTCCGCAACAATGCGGGAAATGTTTTTATTTTTATCCAACTTCAACAGGGGAAAAGCGTATTGCTGTCTCTTTACTTAATGTTTTTTCGCTGCGTCCCCGGATATATTTTTATACCGTCGGTTATGTTTATTTCATAAAAATCGGGTCGCAAACCGAATTTCAATTGATATTCTTCTTGCACTTTTTCGATGAAGCGATTAACGGAATTTTTTTCGATAAGATTTATCGTGCAGCCGCCGAAACCGCCGCCCATCATTCTTGCGCCCAGAACGGCCGGGTCTTCTTTCGCCAAACCGACTAAAAAATCAAGCTCGGGCAAGCTTACTTCGTAAAGTTCGCTTAATCCGCGGTGGGAAGCAAAAAGTAATTCCCCGAATCGATGCCAATCGTTATTTTGTAAGGCTTCTTTGCTGAGCTTGACCCTTTCGTTCTCTTCGATAACATACATACACCGGTTGTAAACTTCTGAGCTCAATTTGTTTTTAACGGAATTCAATTGCGTTGCTGTTGCCTTACCGAGAGATTCAACTTTGGGAAATTGTTTGCGGATGGTTTCCAATCCGGTTTTACAGGCTTTCTTCCTTTGGTTGTAAGGGGAATTACTCAGTTGACGTTTTACGTTTGTGTTTATGAGAAGGAATTGATAGTCTTCCGGAATGATTGGAATATAATCGTAGGACAAATCCGAGCAATCGAGCAAAATGGCATTGCCTTCCTTGCCGTGCAAGTTGGAAAATTGATCCATCACACCGCATTCTGTTCCGGCAAAATTATGTTCCGCATCAATCGAAATGTTCATTATTTCGGGTGGAGTAAGATTCAATCCGAACAGTTCGTTTAATCCGAATACGATTCCGTTTTCCAATGCCGCCGAAGAAGACATTCCGGCGCCAATGGGAATATCCCCGCCGAAAATAAGATCGAAATTTCCGAGCGGTTTGCCGGTTTCAAGAATTCCGGCAACAACGCCAATCACATAATTTTTCCATCCGCCTTTGTGCAGTTTATTCAAGTTATTAAAATCAATTTTTAAATATTCTTCGAAATCGACAGAATAAACGGTGCTGAAATCGTTATCCGATTTGGAAAGGGCAACGACAATGTATTTATCGATTGCAGCGGGAAAAACAAGTCCGTTATTGTAATCCGTATGTTCCCCGATTAAGTTAATTCTACCCGGAGATAGGACGATTAAAGGTTTCCGCGAAAACTTTTCTTCAAAAACATCCGATATGTTTTTTATTAACTCTTCGCTCATTAACGGGCAAAGTTAATTTTTCTTCTGAATTTTTATTATTCGAAAAATAAGTTTAAGCAATTTTGCCTTTTGTTCAAATTCCTAAATTTATGTAGCAATGATAAACGTGTTTTCTTGAACAGCGATTCCTTGCTATTTTAATGTATCAACCAATTCTTTCACTTGTCCGAAATATTTATCGATATATTTTTCCGCATCCTCTTTTGTTTTTGCTTCGGCAATGCAGCGGATTATCGGTTCCGTATTCGATTTGCGGAAATGCACCCAGTGATCTTCGAAATCGATACGTAAACCGTCGTCCGTGTTTATATTTTCTCCGGCGTACATTTCTTTCAGCTTTTTTATAACCATGTCGGGATTAATACCTGAAATATCAATTTTCTTTTTAACAATTTCGTAAGATGGAAGGGCCTTTTTAAGTTCCGTCATTGTGCCGCTGAATTCAGCTAAATGTTGAAGTATGATTACTGTTCCGACTAGCGCATCTCGTCCGTAATGTAAAGCTGGATAAATAACTCCGCCGCTTCCTTCACCGCCGATTACGGCATTTACTTCTTTCATCTTTTTTACAACGTTTGCTTCACCTACGGGAGAGCGGAAAACTTTGCATCCGGCTTTTTTTGCCACGTCGTCCACTCCGCGGGTTGTGGACATATTAACAACAACGTTTCCTTTTTCTTTACTTAATATAAACCGGACGGCTTGCACAATGGTGTTTTCTTCGCTAAACGGTTTGCCTTCGTCGGTGATTAGTACAAGGCGGTCAACGTCGGGATCGACAACAACGCCCAAATCGGCATTATGTTCTTTTACCGCGCGCATAGTTTCAGTGAGATTTTCCGGAATGGGTTCGGGCAATCGCGGGAATATACCGGTCTTTTCACAATTAATTTTTATTACTTCGCAGCCTAACTTTTCGAGTAATTCCGGCATAACGTAACTGCCGGCGCCGTTTACACAATCGAGCAGTACTTTGAATTTTTTTTGCTTTATTTTTTCGACGTCGATAACCTTTAATTTCAATACATCTTCAACATGGTTCTTCAATCCGTCGGAATATGATTTAACCGTTCCCAGTTCATTCCATGGTTTGTAATTTTTATTGCTCGATTCCAGATTTGCAAGCATTTCGCGGTTTTGTTCGGGCGTCATAAATTCGCCCAAATTGTTCAGTAATTTCAATGCATTCCATTCATTCGGATTATGACTTGCCGAAACCGATATTCCGCCGACACAATTGAGTTTGTTAACATTGTATAAAACCGTAGGCGTTGGGCAAACGCCGATATCGATAACGTTATTGCCTTTTGCCAGAAGTGTTCCGATGATAATTTCTTTAACCATTGTACCTGAAATTCTTCCGTCTGAACCAATCACAATATCGCCCGGTCCGCAAAAATCCGCATAAGCAGAAGTATATTTTACAATTGTGTGCGGGTCAAGTCCGTCGCCTACAATCCCGCGAATACCAGAAACACTTACCATTAACGTTGCCAAATTTTCCTCCGATATTTTTCTGTTTCACAAATTTAATAATTTTTCGACCAAATAAATTTCCAAGAAAAAATATCATTTATTTTTTAGTCCATAAAAAAAAGGACAAATAACTCAGAATATTTTTTAAATTTCGGTTGATTTAGTTAATTTAGCCTACTATTTTTACTGGCAACATAAATGACAGAACCACATAATGTTAATAGCTTTCCACAACTATAATTATTGAGGTAACAAATAATGAAGCTTCGTCAAAAACTAATTTTCTTATTAGGATTTCTTTTATTCAGTTCGTTGGTTTATGCGGGAAGTACCGGAAAAATTGCCGGAACGGTTATCGATGCGCAAACCGGTGATCCTCTTCCTTTTGCAAACGTGTTTGTTGAAGGAACGTCATTAGGGGCGGCGACCGATTTGGATGGGAATTTTGTGATTCTAAACGTTCCTCCCGGTGTATATTCTGTAACTGCTTCCGTTGTCGGCTATCAAAAGCAGACAATTAAAAATGTGCGCGTAAACGTTGATTTTACGACGCGGTTGGAATTCAAACTAAACCCCGGCTCTGTGGAAATGGCGGCAGTGGTTGTTGAAGGGGAACGGAATCCGTTGATACGCCAGGATTTAACAAACCCCACCGTTGCAATTACTTCGGAAACAATAGACGAATTACCGGTCGATCAGATTTCCGATGTTGTCAAACTTCAGGCAGGTGTTACTGTTGGGGACGACGGAGGAATTCACATCAGAGGCGGATACGGAAACGAAATTTCTTATACATTAAACGGTATTTCATTAAATGATCCTTATGGAAATAACAGATCGATAGGTCTTGCGACAAATGCTGTCCAAGAAGTTTCTGTGTCCAGCGGAACGTTTGCCGCCGAATACGGAAATGCCCTTAGCGGTGTTGTTAACTATGTAACCAAGGAAGGCGGCGATAAATATTCTTTTAGTTTGCGTGGGTACATGGGAGATTATTATACTCCCAGAACCCAATTGTTTGACAACATAGACGATATTGATATTTTTAATAGGGGAAGAACTGAAATTACTTTTGGCGGACCTTTACCTTTTACCAACAAGAAAGTAAAATTGTTTGTCTCTGGGGTTTATGAAAATTTCAAAGGTTCTTTATATGGCAAGCGCATTTACAAAACTACGGATTCATATTTAAGCCGGGAAGCTTTTAAAACCGGTGACCCAAGAAAAGCTGACCCGGCCGATCCATATTTTTTCAATCCTTACAATCCAAATAGCCTGGGCTTGCCTACGGGAGACGGAAGCTTTGTCCCGATGAATCCTTCGGAAAATTTCAATATTCAAGGAAACATAAGCTACAGACCATCGAGTTTGATAAAAATAAAATATGAAGCCGTATATAACAAAAGCCGAAGAAAAAACCTTACAAGACTCGGCTCTTTTGATTTGTATCGACAATATAAATTCAACCCGGACGGAATAAGAACAATTTTCGATAACGGATTAATACAAACAGTGGAATTAACTCACACACTAAATGAAAAAATGTTTTATACTTTGAAAGGTTCGTTCGGCTATAATGAAGAAAAAAGATATCTGTTTAAGAATGTCAACGATCCGGGATATCTGCCCATGTTGTATAGACGGCCGATTACGGGTACGGTCTTTTTAACCGGAGGTACAGATAACCGCCGATTTTTCAGAAAAACCAAAACATCAACAATTAAAGGCGATCTTGTGGCACAGCTCTTCGGTAACCACGAAATTAAAGCCGGCTTCGAAGCAAGGTTTCACGAACTCTTTGTCGAAAATTACAGCGTTGAAATAGGTAAGTTAAATCCTGACGGCAGCTTTGGAAATTTGACTAACGATGATTTGTTATACGATTCAACGCTTACAATAATTAGAAGAAAACCAACTTCACCTGCCCTGTTGACAAGATATACAAGATATCCTGTTGATGGTGCGGTTTACATACAAGATAAAATTGAATTAGCGAAAACTTTAATTCTTAACGTCGGATTGCGCTATGAATATTTTGACCCCAAAGCATTTTGGAATCCAGCTTTATCCGATGAATTATTGAATTATAAATTCGGGTTCTTGCGAAGAAATTTAGAAAAAGCTAAAGTAAAACAACATCTTTCACCAAGAATCAGTATTTCATATCCTATTACCGATAAAGGGGTAATCAGATTTTCATACGGGCACTTTTATCAAAACGGTTCGTTGTGGAGATTATACAGAAATCCCGATTATTATGTGGTGAATGCGGGCTCCAATCCTAATTTTGGAAATCCAAATGTTAACATGCAAAAATCAGTACAATACGAAATAGGCTTGCAACAACAATTAACAGACAATTTCAAATTCGATTTAACCGGATTTTATAAAGATGTTAGAGACTATATTTATACACAAACGGTCTATACCGAAACCGGACGCTCGTTCCGCGTCCTTACAAATTTAGCTTATTCAAATGTTAGAGGAATAACTTTATCGTTTACTCAAAGAAGATCAGCGGGCGGAATGTTTTATGCTAATTTGGACTACACTTTCCAAATAGCGGAAGGGAATAGAACTTATCCATCCGACGAATTATTTTTCAGTGAAGTATCCGGAAAACAATCGGAAACATATTTGGTCCCTCTTAGTTTCGACAGGCAACATATAATAAATTTAAGTATGGGATTATACGATCAAGGTAATTGGACGCTCGGAATAATAGGCAATTTTCAAACCGGAACCCCTTACACACCCGTATTACCGACTACGATTCCGCGTATAATTACATACCAACAAAATTCAGATAGAAAACCAATTCAGTGGAACGTTGATTTGAAGTTCGAGAAGTTTTTCGAAATCGAGAATTTAAATTACTCGATATTCATCCAAATAAAAAATTTGTTTGACACTCAAAATGAATTATTCGTCTTCCAAAGCAGTGGTAGGGCATTATCCGCAGTCGAAGAAACTGCAAACAGCTTCAGATTTACCGATATAAGAAAAAGAATTGAAAGAGGTGACCCCGGTTTGTTTGGAATTGAGGAAATAGACGGTTACTATTCAAAACGACCGGAAAGAGTTAGCAGACCAAGGGAAATCAGATTAGGTTTTTCCCTAAATTTATAATATTGAAAAATTGTGAGGAATTAAAAAAATGAAGTTTAAAATAATATTCTTAATTTTGGTTCTATTCTTAAGCGGTAATATAATTGCTCAAGAAAAAGATGAATATGGGAATTACAACCTCAAAACCCTCTCGGAAGAAGATGCGATGAGAATTTTCGGCGAGAATTACGCTCCGAAGATTTTCAAAACCAATGGTGATCCGAGGTTGATCAAAGAATCTATTATTAACGGAAACGCAATTACAACTATTTTGTTCAATTACGGTTCGATTTGTGCACCGAACAGATTGGGGAACATTGCGGATTTGGTTTGGAACGGATTGGGTTACGGATTTGAGTTCGGACCACTTGCCGCGGCGGAAGTAATAGATGATTCGGGAAAGGTTCAACATATAGTTGATGATTCGTTTATACGAACATTTCAGGGTGACTATTCTCCCGACGGAACACTCAAATGGGGATGGCTGCCGAAGGACGGTTACGTCGATCCCGATCAAAACGAAATTGCACGGTTGAGTATTGGCGACAGTGATGGAGACGGTAAACCGGATTCTTGGCCAGACCGTTGGTATTCGCCCGGTGCGGGTAAATATTTATGGCCCGCTTTCCTCGGCGATCAAGCTACCGCTCCCGACGAAGAAGTTTTTTATGTTGTCGACGATTATACAAATGCCGAATTCCCTTATACTCCTTTCCCAAGCGATACGAGTAAAAAAGGATTGGGATTGGATATGGAAGTTCGTATCATACAATTTAATAACCCTCTCGCCGAAGACATAATGTTTTTGGTATATCAGATTACTAACGCAAGTGAAAAACGAATCGAAAAATCTTATTTCGGAATGCACGGCGATCCTCATGTCGGCGGTCCCGCAGATTACGGCGACGATTTAGCAGGATTTATTGATCCTTTCGGAAATTCTTTACAAGGTACAAATTTCCCTCAACGTTCGAGGAACATGGTATATTCCTGGGACGGCGACGGAAGGGGAATGGGCGGTAGAACCACCGGTTATTTCGGTTGGAAATTTTTGGAATCGCCTTCTAATGCTACAGATGCGTTCGATAACGATGATGACGGTATTACCGATGAAACTCCGGAAAACAGCGCCGGTAATTTTATAGACGGCGTAAGTATTCCGTTAACTCAAGGAATTTCGGACGTGGCTAAATATACCGCCGTATTCGGCGCGCCCAAACCGAGATTTGAAGGCGACGAAGATGGGGATTGGAATCCCGATAAAGACGATGTTGGTATAGACGGAATCGGGCCCGATTCTCCGAACTATCCTGGTCCCGATTTCGGTGAAGGCGACGGCGTGCCTTCGCAAGCTTGGTATTTGGATACCGACGGCAACGGAGATTACGATGAAGGCGAACCTCTTTCCGAGGTGAGATTAACCGGATATAAATGGGCAGGCTCCGAACCGAATTTCGGGCTGAGAGACATTTCCGAATCGGATCAGATAGGTCTAAGCAGTTTCCATGCGGCAGTTTACACAAATTCCGATCCGAATGTGCCAAGAAATGATCCGTTGATGTGGGAGTGGTTATCCGCCGATACGATCGATGCTTCCCAAGAATTGCTTAGCAGTCCCGGCGATAACGTATTTAACTTCGGTACGGGTCCGTTAAGTTTGGATATCGGTGAAACCCAAAGATTCTCAATGTGTATTTTATTCGGTACCGATTTGAATGACTTGGTTTTGAATGCGGAAACCTCCACCAGAATTTTGGAAGCAGATTACAGATTTGCGCAACCTCCCGCAAAACCTATAGTTCGCGCAGTGCCTGGAGACGGACGCGTTACTTTGTATTGGGATACGCGGGCAGAAGAATCCGTTGATCCGTTAAGCGGTAAAAAAGATTTTCAAGGATACAAAATTTACAGAAGCCGCGACTATACATTTTCTGATGTATTTACTATTACAGACGGAAGAGGAAATCCGTTTTTGGGTAAACCTTTAGCCCAATTCGATTTGATTGATTCGCTCAAAGGTTATCATCCGGTTGAATATGCCGGAAGAGCGGTTAAATATTACGTTGGCGATAATACCGGCTTGGTTCACAAATATGTTGACAGCACGGTAACAAACGGAATTAATTATTATTACGCAGTTGTTGCATACGACGGCGGAACCGATGAAATTCCTCCGTCTGAAAACAAAGCCGTAATTTTAAGAGACCCTATCACAGGTGAATTAACTTTCGATCCGAATACCGTGCAAGTTACTCCTGGTCCGTTGGGCGCGGGTGTCGAAAAAGCTGAAGCCGGTGTTAACGGTCAACCCATACCGGCGGAATGGGTTAACTCTACTGGCGAAATCAATATAGAAGTTCTTGAAGATTTGGAAGTAAAAGAAAAATTGTATTCGATAGATTTCCTTGAACCCGAACTCTACAATGTTCTCGATTCAACAGGCGTTACGGATGAAATAACTTCAAAAGATACGGTGTTTGTTGATCTCAGCAAGAAAAATATCCAACTCGAAAGCGTTCAAGTTTTCGATGCGGGAAATAATCTTGTTGATCCTTCAAAGTATTTTGTAAATCCTGGCTTTGGAAAAATTCGCGGAACATCTTCCGGTTCTTTCCCTGCCGGAGAAAAATTCACGGTTAAATACCGTTATTATCCGGTTTACCAAAGTACATTGGTGAACAGTGAAGACGGTAATCCGGCGTTCGACGGATTAAAAGTGTATGTTCAAAAAGATGAACTGGCGCTTGACGTGGAAAATTCAGGCTGGGCACCCACGGCAGACGTGAATGTCCGCGATTCGTTGCAATACGATCCGAACGGAAATTATCCGGGTTCACCCAAAACGCTTTACAGAGCCGATTGGGAAGTCCGTTGGAACGATCTCGATACTTTAGCTGACGGATCTTGGGCTAACGTCGGTTCGAGAGCTTGGGCTCCGCTTACGGGCTTGAGCGACACTGTTGATTGTCCTTTCGTTATTTGGAATATTACCGAAGATGTACCGGCTAATTTCTTTGTCGTGGAACAAAAAGATACTAAAGGTAACGGAAGATGGGATTGGGGCGACGGAATCATTCTCCGTGCAACGAATGCCGGTCCAACGGAAAGTTCTTACTATCTCGAATTTTCATTGCCGAGCGATTCGAACGTGACGCCCAAGTTACCAAAAGCCGGTGATGTTTATACGGTCAGAACGAGAAAGCCGTTCTTGAAAGGAGATAAATATACATTCGAAACAAAACCGGTTAAATTCAGCGGTGCCAAAGCAAAACCGCAGCTCGAAAATGTTTATGTTGTGCCGAATCCTTATGTGGCATACAGTATTGCAGAAGAACCCGGAAGATCGGCTGATAAACGGGGCGATAAAGTAATCCAATTCAGAAATTTACCGCCTACGTGTACAATCAGAATTTATACAATAACCGGGGAATTGGTTCAAACTATAGAAAAAGACGATATGTCGAACATGGCAACATGGGATTTGTTATCGTTTGAAGGTCAACGGGTTGCTTACGGCGTTTATATTTATCACGTCGATGCGCCAGGAGTTGGAGAAAAAATCGGAAGATTTGCACTAATTAAGTAATAGAATCAAATAGATTCTGTTTATTTATCGGAGGAATAATTTTATGAAAAAGACATTCATTAATTTGATTGTAATAATTTTGGTTTCCGGAATGTTTGTAACATCCGAAGCGCAATTGTTCAGAAGTACTTCGAAAGTTGGAACTACAGCGGGACAGTTCTTGAAAATCGGAGCGGGAGCAAGGGCAATAGCCATGGGCGGCGCTTATGCCGGATTCGGAACCGATATATATTCGTTGTATTGGAATCCCGCCGGAATAGCTAATAATATGAATGCATCGGAAGTTACGTTTAATCATGCCGATTGGCTTGCCGATATGCGTTATGATTTTGCGGGCGTTGCGACAAGGATTGAAGGACTCGGAACAATCTCCGGAACTTTAACAAATTTCAGCGTACCCGAAGATAAAGTAAGAACATTCGAAAACCCCGAAGGCGACGGAAGGGTTTGGGACGCGAGTTCCCTTGCTATCGGCGTCGGTTATGCGCGTCAACTTACCGACAGATTTTCAATCGGTTTTAATTTTAAATATATCCGGGAAAGCATTTGGAATACCAGCGCTTCGGGATTTGCGATTGACGTCGGTACGCTTTATCGTACGCCTTTTAACGATTTGATGATCGGAGCCGCAATCACTAACTTCGGCTCGAAAATGCAATTGGACGGAAGGGATATACTTTTCAACGACGACCCGAACGATAACCCTGATACCGGACCGAACAACATTCCCGCAAAATACAGAATGAATTCTTTCGATTTGCCGTTAACGTTCAGAATCGGTTTGGCAATGGATGTTGTTAGGGACAGATTTATAAGAATTACCGCGGCGGTTGATGCAAACCATCCGAACGATAACAGCGAATACTTGAACAGTGGTCTTGAATTCGCTTACGACGAAATGGTGTTTATCCGCGTCGGTTATAAATCTTTGTTCTTAAATAATTCGGAACAAGGTATAACCCTTGGCGGTGGATTAAAATATAAATTCAACGATAATTTGGGCGTTTACATTAATTACGGTTATGCCGATTACGGCAGATTGGAAAACGTTCAGTTTTTCGATTTAGGATTAATATTTTAATATTCTAAATAAATAAATTTGAAAAAAAGGAGCATCCGCGCTCCTTTTTTTATGATTGGAAATATAATATGGATATTAAAGAAAAGAATAAACTTATCAGAAAAGTTAATTCTCTTTTGTTGAAAAAATTCGGTAAGCCTTACAGAAATGAAAAATTACCCGATCCGGTTGATTTATTGATTGCAACAATACTTTCGCAAAATACAAACGACAACAATTCTTACAAAGCATATCAAAATTTGAAGAAGAAATTTCCGGATTGGAAAATGCTGCTCGGCGTTTCAGCTTCCGAAATAGAAAAGGAAATTAAAATTGCCGGTTTGGGAAAACAAAAATCGAATGCAATTAAGAATTTTATCGAATCGTTGTATAAAGAAAATAAAAGCTTAAAATTGGATACGTTAAAAAACAAGGAAAACATTTCCGCAATAAAAAAACTTACGGAATACAAAGGAATCGGAGTTAAAACGGCAAGCTGTGTTTTACTTTTTGCATTCGATAAAGATGTTTGTCCCGTTGATACACATGTTCACCGCACAGTTAACAGATTAGGCATTGTGCAAGCATCCACTCCGGATAAAACATTTTTTCTTTTGAACGAAAAATTCCCGGAAGGAATTGCTCATTCGTTTCATACCAATTTGATAAGGCTCGGAAGGGAAATATGCAAACCTAAAAATCCGGCTTGCGGTATTTGTCCCTTAAACAAAATTTGCAAATACGAAGAAAAGATTTTCGAAAATTCTCGTAAAAATGAAAACCGGAGCTTTATGCTGTTGGATAATGTTTAATTAAAACGGTTTGAAGATGTGGTTGCTTTTTGCGTTATTAAATCCCGTTGCGGATGCATTCCGGAGCGTATTTGCCAAAAAGGCGTCAAAAGATTACAAGCCGTTGGTGATAGCATGGGCTAATAATTTTCTGCCAACCATTATTTTTCTGCCGTTTCTATTTTTTATCGATATCCAAATTAACACTAAGTTTATTTTAGGTTTTACGGGCACATGGTTAATTAACGTTGCGGCAACAATAATTTACATGAAGGCAATCAGCGAAGGTGAAATATCGGTGGTTATGCCGATGTTAAGCTTTACTCCGGTGTTTTTATTGGTTACAAGTCCTTTGATCGTTGGGGAAATTCCCAACGGTTACGGAATTGCCGGAGTTTTGCTTGTTGTTTTGGGCTCGTATATTTTACACTCCGAAGGGAAAAATGATTTTCTTGCACCAATCAAATCTATAATTACGCAAAAGGGAACCCGTTTAATGCTGCTTGTTGCATTTATGTTTAGCTTTTCTTCCAATTTCGATAAAGTGGCAATTCAAAATTCATCGGTAATGCAGCATATTGTATTCGCAAACATATTTTTATTTTCTTCCTTTTCGATTATCAATTTAATTAAGAAAAATCATAAGGTTTTCCGGGACGATAATCCCGCTGCAAGAAAAAATTTATTAATTATAAGTTTGTTTACCGCTTCCATGTTTATATTTCATTTGTTTGCAATTTCGATGACGCTTGTGGTTTATGTAATCGCTCTCAAACGGCTTTCCGGATTGATTGCTGTAATTCTCGGTAAAATATTTTTTAACGAAGGAAATATACGTAACAGATTAACCGGCGCCGCAATAATGAGCGCGGGAGTTTTTTTACTTGTATTTTGGGGATGACCGCAATATTGAATTAACTTTTGATTGTTTACCAATCTATTAGCTCAAAATTTAGTAAATTGCGAACTGCCTTTTCTTTTAATCTAATTTGTAACTATATTTGCAATAAATTTAAATAAATTGGACATTTTGTATGAATAAAAAATACGATATCGTGGTTTTGGGCGGAGGACCCGGCGGGTACGTGGCTGCAATACGTTCCGCTCAACTCGGTTTTAAAACCGCCCTGGTAGAAAAAGATAATCTCGGCGGAATTTGTTTGAATTGGGGATGCATTCCAACAAAGGCATTGCTTAAAAGCGCCGAACTTTATGATATGATGAAAAATCATTCCGGCGATTTCGGGATAACGGTTGAAGGATTGTCGTTCGATTTCAACAAAATTATTAAAAGAAGCAGAAACGTTTCGAAAAGGGTTACAAAAGGCGTAGAATATTTGATGCGGAAAAATAAAATCGATGTAATAAAAGGTTTCGGTAAAATTAATACATCGCAAAGTTTGGTTATAAGTAATGAAAACGGTGAAGAAACCGGGGAAGTGGAATTCGAAAGGCTAATAATTTCAACCGGTGCCAGACCAAGACAATTAGACATCATTCCAATCGACCGGGAAAAAATAATAACGAGTAAAGAAGCGATGACGTTAAATGAATTACCAGGTGAGATGATAATTATCGGTGCCGGGGCAATCGGCGTGGAGTTCGCTTATTTTTATAATGTGCTCGGCACGAAAGTCACTATCGTGGAAATGCTGGATAACATTGTTCCGCTCGAGGATAAAGAAGTTTCTCAAGCGCTCGCAAACAGTTTCAAAAAAAGGGGAATTAACATATTCACATCCACAAAAGTTTTGAAAGCCGGGAAAAAAGGTAAAAAGGTTTTTGTTGAAATCGAAAGCCTGGAAGGAAAGCAAAAGCTAACGGGCGATATTGTCCTTTCCGCAATCGGGGTAACGGGTAATACGGAAAATATCGGATTGGAAAAAGTAGGCGTGGAAACGGAGAAAGGATTTATTAAAGTAAACAAAGAAACGTTCGAAACTAATGTAAAAAATATTTTTGCTATCGGCGATGTAATCGGTCCGCCTTTACTTGCTCATGTGGCTTCTGCCGAAGGAATTCATTGCGTTGAAAAAATTAAAGGGATGAATATCCCCGGAATAAATTACGATTCAATTCCCGCTTGCACTTATACTCATCCGCAAGTGGCAAGCATTGGATTGACCGAAGACGAAGCGACTCGGCAAGGATATAAAATCAAGGTGGGGAAATTTCCTTATTCGGCAAGCGGAAAAGCAACTGCGGCGGGCGACCGCGAAGGATTTGTAAAATTGATCTTCGATGAAAAATACGGCGAATTACTCGGCGCGCATATTATCGGATCGGAAGCAACCGAATTGATTGCCGAACTCGGAATAGCTAAGGAATTGGAAGCGGATTACGAATCCATACTTAAAACGGTTCACGCTCATCCCACTCTTTCCGAAATGATTATGGAAGCTGCCGGAAATGCGTATGGCGAATCTATCCACATATAGAAAATTGATTGTTAGCGACCTGGGTTTGATTGATTACAAAACTGCGTGGGATTTACAAACCTTGCTGTTCGAAGAAAGGCAATCCGCAGATAAAGACGATATACTTTTATTGTTGGAACATCCGCATACTTATACTTTAGGCAAAACTGCCGATAGAAAAAACTTGTTGGGCGACGAAAAATTTTTGAAGCAAAGAAATATTGCGGTTTACGATATCGATAGAGGCGGCGATATTACTTATCACGGACCGGGGCAAATCGTCGGTTATCCGATTTTGAATTTGGCTAAGTGGAAAAAAGATACGCACAAATATCTGCGCGGTTTGGAAGAAGTAATTATTCAAGTTTGCGCCTATTACGGTTTGAAGTGCGGAAGAAAAGAGAAATATACCGGTGTGTGGATTGATGACAGAAAAATTTGCGCAATCGGTATCAAAGTTAAAAATTGGATTACCATGCACGGCTTTGCGTTTAACGTTAATACCGATCTTGAATTGTTCAATGGAATAATTCCGTGCGGGATAAAAAATAAATCGGTAACTTCACTGCAAGCGGAACTTGGGGAAGAAGTAAACATGACTGAAGTTAAAAAAAAGATAACGGAAAAATTCAAAGATTATTTCGGATACACGAAGATTAAAGAAACAAATATTTTAAGTGAAAAATTAGAAATTTAAGTATAATAATATCAAAGGAATTAACAATGGCAAGAGATAATTCGGTATCAAATAAAAAAACGAAAGTTAAGTCAAAAAGTATTTCGGGAAAGATGAGAAACGAGGAATTAATTAACGGCTTAAAGACAATGATCCTTTCCCGTACGATAGATCATAAAGTGCTTACTTTACTGAAACAAGGCAAAGCGCATTTCATAATTGCCGGAGCGGGTCACGAAGCAACGCAAGTTGCGTTCGGCGAAGTTCTTAAACCCAAACACGATTGGGCGTATCCGTACTATCGCGATCAAGCCGTTCTGCTTGCACTCGGCGTAACTCCCGAAAATATTATGCTGGAAATGCTCGGCAAGGCGGACGATCCGGCAAACGGCGGAAGGCAAATGCCGAATCATTGGGGCTCTAAGGAATTTAATATCCCATCGCAATCAAGTCCTACCGGAACCCAGTTTTTACAAGCTGTGGGAACCGCGATGGGATTTAAAAAAGAAAAAGACCCGCGGGTTGTTTACGTTAGCGCCGGAGAAGGAACCACAAGCCAAGGCGAATTTCACGAAGCCGTAAATTGGGCGGCAAGGGAAAAACTCCCGGTAATTTTCGTTATCCAAAATAACAAATGGGCAATTTCCGTTCCCGTGGAGCAACAAACCGCCGGCAAAAATGCTTCTGTAATTGAAATGATGAAAGGTTACGAAAATCTTTTGAGATTAAGCGTTGACGGGACGGATTACATTAATATGAAAGAAGTAGCTCGCAAAGCTTACGATTATGCCGAAAGCGGTAAAGGTCCCGTTCTCGTCGAAGCTCACGTAGTGCGGTTGTTTTCGCATTCGTCTTCCGATGATCAAAAGAAATACCGTTCCAAAGAATCATTGGAAGAGGATTTGAAAAAAGACCCGATTGATAAACTTTCCAAATATTTATTGAAAGAAAAAATCCTTACGCAATCCGATATCGATAAAATTAAAGAAGAAATTCACGAAAGAGTTGAAAAAGTTGCCGAATGGGCTCTCGAGCAAGCCGAACCGGAACCCGAAACCGCAGTGAGATTTGTTTTCGACGAAAGCGGATTGAAAGATAAACTGGAATATGAGAAAAGCGAGCCTTCCGGCAAAAAGGTTGTTATGGTCGATGCCATCAATCATGCGTTGCGTGAAGAGATGGAGCGCAACGAAAAGATTTACGTGTTCGGAGAAGACGTTGCCGACGGAAAGGGCGGCGTGTTTACTGCTACGAAAGGTTTGTCCACTAAATTCGGAAACGACCGTGTTTTTAATTCACCTTTGGCAGAAGCAAGTATCGAAGGTGTTGCTATCGGTATGGCGTTAACAGGCTTAAAACCGTGTGTGGAAATTCAGTTCGGCGATTATATTTGGCCTGCGTTTATGCAAATGAGAAACGAACTTGCCACTTACCGCTACCGTTCCAATAACGCTTGGGCGACTCCGGTTGTAACGCGTACGGCAGTCGGCGGATTTATACACGGCGGTTTGTACCATAGTCAAAATATCGAAGGATTCTTTGCTCACATTCCCGGAATTTATATCGTTTATCCTTCGAACGCAGCCGATGCAAAAGGATTACTGAAAACGGCATTAAGATTAAACGACCCCGTTTTATTTTTGGAACATAAAGGTTTATACAGACAAAGTTATGCTGCGTCACCCGAACCGGATGCCGATTATCTGCTTCCGTTCGGAAAAGCCAACATCGTTAGGGAAGGGGAAGATTTAACTGTTGTTACTTACGGCGCTATGGTTCATGAAACAAATTTTGCGGCAAAGGAATTGGAAAATGAAGGTTACTCGATTGAAATTGTGGATATCAGAACTCTGATTCCGCTCGATGAAGAAACAATATTCAAATCGATTGAAAAAACCGGTAAAGTTGCCGTTGTGCACGAAGATACTTTAACTTCCGGATTCGGAGCGGAAATTGCAGCGAGAATTGCACAGAAATCTTTTGAATACTTGGACGGTCCGGTTAAAAGAATTTGTGCACGCGATGCTCACATTCCGTTTAACGATAATCTGGAAAAATTTGTACTTCCTACACGGAAGAGAATTTACACCGAACTTAAAGAACTACTTGCTTACTAAGCAATTACGGGAGAAATTATGAAAAAAGAAATTTTAATGCCTAAAATGGGTGAAAGCATTACCGAAGGAACGATTATCAAATGGTATAAAAAAGTAGGCGATAAAATTAAAAAAGACGAGATTATTTTTGAAATCAGCACGGACAAAGTCGATACGGAAATTCCCGCTCCGGCAGACGGAGTGCTCACCGAAATTTTAGTCGGTGAAAACGAAACGGTGGAAGTTGATACCGTGGTTGCAATCATGGAAACCGAAGGCAAAACGGCAGAAGAAACAGTTACGGAAGTGAAAGTAGAGGAAACCGGAAAAGTTGAGGAAAATTTAATTGATATTCCGATGCCTAAAATGGGCGAATCGGTTATGGAAGGAACAATAATCAAATGGAATAAGAAAGTAGGCGATAAAGTAAAGAAAGACGAGATTTTATTTGAAATAAGCACTGACAAAGTCGATACGGAAGTTCCCTCGCCGGTTGACGGAGTTCTTGCCGAAATTCTGGTTAAGGAAAACGAAACCGTGGAAGTAGATACAATCGTTGCGAGAATTTCCACTTCGGAGAAAATCAAAACAACTGCTGTTAAAGAAATAAAATCCGGAGAAAAAACAATAGAAGAAAAACCCGCAACTTTACCTTCGCCAAAGAAAAAAGAAAAACCCGCTTCGAACAGGTTTTATTCACCCGTAGTTTTAAATATTGCCAGAAAAGAAAATATTTCTTTCGATGAACTCGAACAAATCGAAGGAAGCGGATTGAACGGAAGGGTAACGAAAAAAGACGTTCTGAATTATCTGGAAAAAAGAAAAACCGGTAAAACCGTTCAACCGCAAAAAGTAACTTATACAAAAGGCGAAGGCGTTGAAGTTATTCCGATGGATAACATGCGCAAAAGAATTATGGAACACATGATTCAAAGCCGCGATACATCCGTTCATGTATCGGAAGTTATGGAAGTCGATATGTCAAAAATTTACAACTACATTGAGCAAAACCGGGAAAGATTTTTAAGGGACGAGGGAATAAAATTAACGTATATGGCTTTTATATCTCACGCAACAATTAAAGCATTACGGGAATATCCTTTGATGAATGCTTCACTTGACGGAGATAAGATAATTGTGAAAAAATATATCAATTTGGGAATAGCCGTTGCTGTTGAACCGAACGGATTGATTGTTCCGAATATTAAAAATGCCGACGAAAAAAGCATCAGAGGGCTCGCAAAAGCCATAGCCGATTTGAGTTACCGCGCAAGGAATAAAAAACTTAATCCGGAAGAAGTGGTTGACGGAACTTTCTCGATTACAAATTACGGTGTGTTCGGTGCGTTGTTCGGCAATCCGATAATAAATCAACCCGAAGTTGCAATCTTAGGCGTCGGCGCAGTGGTTAAAAAGCCTGTTGTTGTGGAAATGAACGGTAACGATGTTATTGCAATTAAACCGATGATGTATTTGTCTCTCAGTCACGACCACAGATTGGTTGACGGAATGCTCGGCGGAATGTTCTTGAAAAAGGTAAAAGAAAATCTCGAGAATTTTGACGAGAGCATTGTTTAGATTATAAAATTTAGATTGCAAATTGGTATATCGTCCTTACGGAATATGATATCCGGTGGATTTTATTAATTATTTGCTGTGTTTTATCTCACACCCCGTTTAATTTTTTCTGATAAATTTCGACTTGTAATTTGAGGACCAAACAAGGAGATTTAATGCAAAACAAATTTTCCCGTAAGCTTAATATGGATAAGTTCGAATTTTTCGGAGATTTTTACAAAGGAATTGCTAGAGCGAAACTAAACGGTAAATGGGGACTGATTAATCAAAGCGGTGAACAGATTGCACCCTTTGAATTTGATGAAATAGTTTCACTTTCCTACAGTAAAGGTTTGTACGGAATTAAAAAGAACGGAAAGTGGGGATTCATCGACCGAAACGGCGAATGTATTACGGAAGCCAAATACGATGCTATTTTCCCGTTTTACGGAAATTTCGGGGTTTCGAAGGTTTTAAGAAATCAAAAATGGGGACTAATCGATAAAGACGGGAATAAACTCACCAATATATCTTACCAAAAAGTTGAAATGTTCGGCAAAGGTTTTCTGCTTGTGGAAGTTGAAGGAAAACTGGAATATTTTTCTTTGGAAGATTTTCAATACGAACACCGGAAAAGGAAGTAGAAAATTTTAGCTAGTTTTTGTTTTGCTTCTTTGTCCAAACCACCGGTTAAGCCGTAGGCAAAATTTCTACACTCGAATATAACTACGTATTTTTTACGAAAATTACATTATTAAGTATATTATATAGAGAAAAGTATAACAATTCTATTGATGATGTGGTTAATATTATTTGGTCAGTAAATTTATCTTTTTTCAAGTCATTTAATATTCTACAAACCCAACAAATAGAATCTTAATTTCACTAAACTAAATATGATTACTAAAAAATCACATCTAAAACACTAATCCTAAATAATTAAAAAATCTGAACTCATTTCATTTAACATGCCAAAATAAAGTCATTGTTCTTTCCGATGGAAAATGTTATCTTAATTTAAAAATCCGATAATGAAATCCTTAATTTTATATAGATCGTAAAATTTAATTTCATGTTTATTATTGGAGGATAAAATGAAACTCTCACTTTTAATTTCCGTATTGTTTCTTTCATCAATTGTAATTCCGGCACAAACCGATTCGCTAAATTCAAGGTATGCGCTAATGTTTGGCATCGGGGGGAATTTAACGCTAAAAAATTTTCAATATGATTTGGGTTTCGCAAAAGAAATAAATAATGATATGAAAATAAGATTGTTTATTTCACCAAGAATTTTTAATACGGAAGGAGATAACACTTTTCAGTGGTTTCAAGGTGAACAATCGAAAACTAAAAACATAAATGTAGAAAATAATTTTTATTTTGAAGTTGCAAGCGATTTGATTAGAAAATTTATTAACAAAGGTTCGCTGAATTTGTTCGGTGGTGCAGGTTTGAATTTTGGTTACGGTTCTTCTAGAAGAGAAGAAAGCTATAAAACAATATTACCCGAAAAAGATGAATCCAATCAAGATATAACAAAAACAACTGTGAAATACGGTTTCAGAGCAATTGTTGGTGCCGAATGGTTCGTAACAAAAAGAATAAGTATTCATAGCGAATATGTAGTTTTATTCTATTATTCCAAAATCAAAGAAGAGCTTAAATCTTATAAAAGTACGGATTTGAACATTTAAAGCTATGATAACAATACTGTAAATGGTTTATCCAATTATGTCGCTTTCGGGTTGAGCGTTTATTTATAAACCGGAAAAACCGACTTTAAGTTTTACCCGTTTTCAATTTTAACTTCCACCGGATGTTTGTAAGAGGAATTTTTTTAAAGAATTTTTAAAATAAATCGATATATTTAGAATGAAATAAGAAAACATATCACAATTTGCCTATTTATAAAGGAGGGCTAATGTCAAATTCGACTGATTTTTTATTATACGTCCCTATTTTCTCAGATTTGCCCGAGGATACCATTGCAAAAATTGCTCAAGTCGGTTCAACACGGACGTACAAAAAAGACAGTATAATTTTGATGGAAGATGAGGTTGGGGGCGCTTTATTTATTATTGTTAAAGGAAAAGTTAAAGTTACAAGAACAAGCAACGACGGTAGGGAAGTAATTTTAAATATTTTAACCGACTCCGATATTTTCGGGGAAATGGCTCTGCTCGACGGTCAAACCCGCTCGGCAACCGTTACTGCAATGGAAGATTCGGAAATATTTATTATTCAACGGAATCAATTCCTCGAATTTCTTAAAGAACATCCTGAAATATCTATTGCTTTAATGCAAGAGCTTTCGAAAAGATTGCGTACTGCGGATATGCAAATTAAATCTTTGTCACTAAAAGATGCGGAAGGTAAAGTGGCTACAGTTATTTTGCAACTCGCTAACGATATAGGAAAAATTAAACAGGGAATAGTGGAAATTGACAAATTACCGCTTCAACAAGATTTGGCAAATATGGCCGGTACTTCCCGCGAAACTATTTCCCGTACTCTGCATTCTTTTGCTAAAAAAGGTTTAATCGAATTGGAAGGTTCCAAGCTGCGAATCTTTAATTACGAGAAGTTTAAAAATATGTTTTCATGACATTTTTGCCGGAGAGGTTTGAGGTTTTTGAAGCGGCTTCAGGTTTTTCCGGCATCTTTCTATTTTATTCCGGCTTAAACGGTTTGTGTTTCTTTCGAATTGTTTGCTTTTTCCTGCCTGTAGTAAAAAATAATTGCAATGAAAAATATCGCTTGAACCAATAAATTCAAAGCGCTATAAATACCTAACGGAAATTTATAATCGATATTATAAATTGTGAAATAGGAATAACCGACCGCTTTTACGAAAACCCCGAGATTTATTAAAGCGTAAGGATTTCTGTAAATTTTATTCTCTTTTTCCAAATCGACGAAACTAATGGTTAAATTAAAATAAACGATAGCCGTATATAAAATTGCAGCCGAATGTAATGAGTTAAGTTCATCGGATAAATGAAGGGCAATCCCTACAAGAATAACGGCAACCCAAATTAACGAATTGATTTCCTTGTTTTTGTAAGTCTCTCTTATTTTTAACAACACGTAAATCAATAATATCATTTCTATGATTAAATAAATATTCATTAACGGTAGATTCGATTTATGCAAGTTCAAGCGGAAATATGTCATGAAAAATTGAGTTAACGCTGCGAAAGGTACCCAAACGTATGCAAAAATTTGCAGAGTTCGGTCTTTTATTTTTCCCCACATCAAAAATAAAACAACTACTTCCGCTAAAAGGATGTAAATTGAAACGATACTCGAAGTTCTTAAAAGTTCTAAATATTCTGGCATAATAAAATTTTATTCTGTTTCGCAAGGTGGTGGCGGACAAGGATCGGCTGTTTGCAATGCTTTCCCGACCATTTTACCTTGTGCGTTGTAGGCAACTAAAATTGAGATTCGTTTCCCTTTTTCATCGGCGCCTTGAACTACTCCCAAACGTACAACCGATTTTTTTGAAAGTAACTCCAGAACCTGTTTTGCGTCGAATGTTTCAATTTGTGAATGGGATTTAAATCTTTTGCCTTTTTGTTTAAGGTTATTCGTGTATTTAATAAAATCGGCTTTCTCGATTTTATGATTATGAGGTTTTGCAAAGATTGATTTCTTCATTTTTGCTCCCTTTGTTTTAATCGATAAACAAATATGCAATAATTTTACAAGAGTATAAAGGATTCTTCCGAATTGAATAATTATAATTTTAAGAATAAACTTATTCGGTTCTTGTTTGACTGTTTGCTGTTTGAATTTCCTGCCTAACTTATTCTTTTGCTTTTATTTGGCTCTGTAGGTATATTTGAACTTAATTTTTTCATTAAGAATTGCGGAAAATATGAAACCAGAAGTCTATATTAACGAATTATCTAAACACGTTGGAGAGACCGTAACCTTAAAAGGATGGCTTTACAATAAAAGGTCGAGCGGAAAAGTTAAATTTTTAATTTTAAGAGACGGTACCGGTTACCTTCAATGCATTGTATTCAAAGGTAATGTAACAGAAGAAACCTTCGAGTTGGCGGATAAAATTTCTCAGGAAACCTCGTTTGAAGTTACGGGAAAAGTTAAAGAAGAACCGAGAGCAATTGGCGGATACGAATTGGACGTTACCGATTTAAAAGTTATCGGATGGGCGCATAATTATCCGATTACTCCGAAAGAGCACGGTATAGAGTTTTTGATTGACCACCGTCATTTATGGGTTCGTTCCAAAAGACAAGTTGCAATATTGAAAATAAGGCACAGAATTATAAAAGCCATACGCGATTTTTTTGACGAACGTGGATTTACGTTGTTCGATCCTCCGATAATTACGCCTAATGCCAGCGAAGGAACTTCTACATTGTTTGAAATGGAATACTTCGATTTGGGTAAAGCGTATCTTACGCAATCCGGTCAACTTTATGCCGAAGCCGGTGCAATGGCGTTAAGCAAAGTTTATACGTTCGGTCCCACTTTCCGTGCGGAGAAATCAAAGACAAGAAGACATTTAACCGAATTTTGGATGGTTGAACCCGAAATGGCGTTTTACGATCTTAACGACGATATGGATTTAGCTGAAGAGTTTTTGGAATATATTGTTCAAACCGTTCTTGAGGAAAAAGCGGAAGAGCTTAAAATTTTGGAAAGGGATTTGACGTTTCTGGAAAAAGTTAAGAGACCTTTCCCGCGCGTTTCCTACACAGAAGCAGTTGAAATACTTAAAAAGAACGGAGTTGATTTTGAATGGGGAGACGATTTCGGTGCTCCTGATGAAACAATTATTTCCGAACAATTCGACAAGCCCGTGATGATTCATAGATATCCGGCAGATGTTAAAGCGTTTTATATGAAGAGAGACCCGGAAAACGATAAATTGGCTCTTGCCGTAGATGTTCTCGCACCTGAAGGTTACGGGGAAATTATTGGCGGAAGCCAACGCGAAGACGATCTGGATATTTTGTTACAAAGAATTAAAGAACATAATTTACCGCAAGAATATTTTGAGTGGTATCTTGATTTACGGAGATACGGTTCGGTTCCGCATTCGGGTTTCGGTTTGGGCTTGGAACGAACGGTTGCGTGGATTTGCGGTCTTGAACATATTCGGGAAACAATTCCGTTCCCGCGTATGATTTATAGAAATACACCTTAGCATTGAAACTAATAAACTAATTTCTCATTTTTTATAGAAATTGCTATGAAACCAAAAATCCTATCGTTCTTTATTGGTGTTGTTGTTTTTCTCTTTTCTAATGCAGCGGTTTTTGCTCAAGAAGCAGCGGAACAAATTGCCGAAAGTACCGGAGCGGTTCATCATGCGTTACCGGAAACTTTTACCGTAATCCCGTTCATTGTATTGTTGCTTTTAATTGCTACGGGTCCGTTGTTCTTTCATCATTTTTGGGAACATCATTATCCTAAAATTGCAATGTTTCTTGGTCTGACTGTTGTAATTTACTATTTGGCAGTAATGCACGATACGCATTCGTTACTGCATACATTAGCTGAATATTTATCTTTTATTGCGCTGTTATCTTCTTTGTTTGTTGCTTCGGGTGGTATTTTAATTAAAATCGATAAAAAATCCACACCGATGCTGAATGTGATTATTTTGCTTATCGGTTCCGTAATTGCAAACATAATCGGTACAACCGGCGCATCAATGTTATTAATAAGACCTTTTATAAAAATCAACAGAAACAGAATTAAACCGTATCACATTATTTTCTTTATTTTCTTAATTTCCAACATCGGTGGTGCTTTAACTCCGATTGGTGATCCGCCTTTGTTTCTCGGATTTTTAAGAGGGGTCGATTTCTTCTGGTTTATCGAACATATTTGGTATATGTGGCTTCCAACGGTTTTGTTTTTACTTGTAGTATTTTTTATAATCGATTCGCGCAATAAAGGTGAAGAAACCGGAGAAGAAGATTTCACCGGTAAAATAGAATTCAAAGGCTTAAAAAACATCGGATATTTATTGATCATTTTGATTTCCGTATTTTTGGATCCAGCCGTAATGAGCTGGGTGCCAAGCCTTTCGCCTTTGCCGTTTGGTATTCGTGAAATAATAATGTTTGCAGTGGTTTACATTTCGTATAAAACGGCCGACCATGAAATTTTGAAAGCAAACGAATTCGATTTCGAACCGATAAAGGAAGTTGCATATTTGTTTATCGGAATTTTTGCAACTATGATTCCGGCGCTTCAGCTTATTGCGCACGAAGCGAATGTTTTGGGCAACCAATTGGATGCCGGAATTTTTTACTGGTCAACCGGATTGCTTTCGGGATTTTTGGATAACGCTCCCACTTACCTGAACTTCTTAAGTGCTGCAATGGGTAAGTTCGGTTTGGACATAAATATTGCGGAACAAGTGAAAGATTTTGCACTAAACCATCCGTTATATTTGCAAGCGGTTTCTGTCGGTGCGGTTTACTTCGGAGCAATGTCTTACATCGGTAACGGTCCGAATTTTATGGTTAAATCGATTACGGAAAGAGCGGGTGTTAAAATGCCCAGCTTTTTTGCATATATGATTAAGTATTCCATCCCGATTTTAATTCCGACATTTTTTATTATTTGGTTAATATTTTATTACGGAGCTGGCTAATGAAAACTTTAAACGAAGTATTGAATTCCGGTTTACACGGACTTTATTACGGCAACAGACTTTTATTACCTTTCAGAGCCGATATTCTGAAAGCGATAATCGAAAATGATATTATTATGGATTTTAGTTCCAATTCAAGCAATGCGGAATATAATATTTACGATGATTTTACCGAAATTTATTTTTATGATTATAAAGATATAAGCGAAGACGTTACGGAATTCGAAACGATTAAACTTGTTTTGGTTGAGTTCGGTGAGGATATTTTCGATTTTAAAAATCATAGAAAAATTGCTCTACATGTTAAAGAACATCATAAATTGGAAATTGAAGAATTAAACGACGATATTTTATTAATCGAATAAAAAAGGCAAAATCATGATTCCATTATATTCGGCGGAACAAGTAAGGGAAGCCGATAATTATGCTATAAAGCGCCTCGGAATTCCGGGAATCGTACTGATGGAAAATGCTTCCCGAAGTATTATATCGGCAATAATGGAACGTTTTCCCGAATTGGGATATTTCGATCACATTGGAATCGTGTGCGGAAAAGGTAATAACGGCGGAGACGGTTTTGCCGTTGCGCGCCATTTAATCAATATGGGTTTCAATGTTTCGGTTGTTAGCATCGGTAAAGAAAAAGATTTGAAAGGCGATGCATTGATTAATTTCCGCATCCTCAAAAAAATGCAAAGAGAAAGGGCAAAATTTAAGTTTAAAGAATATGGTTCCGTTAAAGATTTGAACTTATTGAAGGATTGTACATTTATAATCGATGCGATTTTGGGAACCGGTGCAAAAGGGGAATTGAGAGAACCGTATTCAAGCATAGTAAAAAAACTTAATTCCTTTAATGCGATAAAGATTTCAATTGACTTGCCGACTGGATTGGATTTACACAATTCCACTGCGGGTGAAATCTTTGAAAGCGATTTCACGATTACGCTTGCAGAGTTTAAAACCGGACTCTTTTACGGAAAAGGTTATAAGTTTGCGGGCGAAATAGTTAAAGGGTCGATTGGAATAGGACCGGAAATATTTGATGAAATGGAAGTGGATACGTACTTAATTGAACCCGAAGATGCTTTCATCGGTATGCCCGTTAAGGAGCCCGATATTTACAAATATTCTGCCGGAAAAGTTTTAGTGATTGCCGGTTCGGGAAAATTACCGGGTGCCGCAATTTTAACTACAAAAAGCGCTATGAAAATCGGGGCGGGCGCTGTTTATCTTGCTTTCCCGGAATCCATTAAATCCGTTTCCCAGCAAAAACTCGAATCGGAAATAACAATTCCTTACAATGACGATAAAAAAGAGATTTTATCTTCCGTAAGCTTGAAGGATATTCACAACAAATTGAATTCTGTTGATGTTGCCGCAATCGGTCCCGGCTTGGGAAGAGCTCCCGAAACGGTTGAAGCGGTAAGAAAAATTGTAAAACATCATTCTCAAATCAAACTTGTGCTCGATGCGGACGCAATTTTTGCATTAAGTGAAAATTATAAAGACTTACCTTTGAAAAATCAGATTTTTACTCCTCACCACAAAGAATTTGCCGGTTTAATCGGAATTACCGTGGACGAATTGGAAAAGGATTTGTTGAATTACGGCAGAAAATTTGTAAAGGAAACGGGTGCGTATTTGGTTTTGAAAGGTGCACCGACAATAATTTTCAATCCCGATGGTGAATGCTTCATAAACAGTGCGGGAAATCCTGGAATGGCTAAATTCGGTATGGGCGATGTTTTGAGCGGGATGATTGCCGGATTGATTGCCCAAACAAAAAATATTGAAAATTCGGTAATCACCGGCGTTTATCTTCACAGTTTAATTGCCGACTTGTTGTTGGAAGAGGAAACCGAATATTCGATTAACGCAGAAACAATTTTAGAAAATATTCCCGAAGGAATAAAATTTTTAAGGAATTCATTTGTACAAGAAACTTAAAGAAAGAAGGGTAACGTTTTTATATATTCCGTTGTTTTTTTATTGGATAGTTCTTTTTATAGCGACGACAATTCCAGCGCCTGCACTGCCCGATATTTTGGATTTCAGTGACAAGATAAAACATTTTATCGCTTATTTGGGATTTGCGTTTTTACTTTCGCTTTCCCTTCATTTTCAAGAAAAATATAAGAAGTTTACCCGATATTTTTTTATCTATGCGATGATTGTTGTTGCTCTCTATGGTGCTATCGATGAAATACATCAAATTTTTGTTCCTAACCGGATGTGTGAGTTTTGGGATTGGGTAGCGGATGTGTTGGGCGGATTGGTCGGTGTCTCATTTTCAATTATGTTTCTTAAACGGTATATACCCGTTAAAATTTTCCGTAATTGAGTAAGTGGAACATTAGAAGACTTTATTTGTAAAAAAAATATGCTGCAGTTTGACAAATCAAAAATCATTTGTTAAGTTGCAATAAATTATTAGTAATTCTTTAGGAATTAGGAGGAAAAAGTGGCTTTACCTAAAAATCCAAAAGTCGATTTGAAGCTGAAATATAGAAGAATGTTTGAAATCGGGCTTGTACTTTCATTACTTATTTTGATTTTCGCTTTTAAATATTTTCCCAGAGTGGAAGGCGAAAAGATGAAAATTGAAGCTCCGCAAGAATTGGTGGATGTGGAAGATATTGTAAATACAAAGCAAGAAACGGCACCTCCTCCGCCTCCGAAACCTCCGATACCGATTGAAGCTCCCTCGGATGAAGTATTGGAAGATGTGGAATTAAGTGAAACTGAATTGGATGTTAACGAAGAAGTTGCCGCTCCTCCACCGCCACCGGTAGAGGAAGAAGAAGTTGCTCCGCAGTTCTTTGTTGCGGTTGAGGAAATGCCGGAACCTATCGGTGGAATAGAGGCAATTCAAAAGCGGATTGTTTATCCGGAAATTGCTAAAAGAGCAGGAGTTCAAGGTAGAGTTTTCGTAAAAGCTTTCGTTGATGAAAACGGTAACGTTATAAAAGCCGAAATTATTAAGGGTATCGGCGCAGGTTGCGATGAAGCTGCAATTAAAGCGGTAATGGCAACCAAATTTAAACCCGGAAGGCAAAGAGGCAAACCAGTGAAGGTTCAAGTTTCCATTCCGATTTTGTTTAAACTTAAGTAAACTTGTTTGAGCGCCTCTTTGAGGCGCTTTTTTTTTATCCGATTTTAAGCTTTACATTCAAGTCAATCAAGAAATATCATTTCCCGGTTACCAAATTAAATTCCGGATAACTGTAATCATTTCAGATTAAATTTTAACAGTTGATTTCTTAATAATTTCGGAACTTATTCTTTCTAAGATTGTCATATTAAAAAACCACATTTTCATTTCTTAATCATTTTGGAGGTAAAATGGCTCTACCTAAAACGCCTTCCGCGGATTTGAAGAAAAAATATCGGAAAACATTCGAGACCGGAATAATCATTTCGCTGGTTTTCGTTATTTTATCTTTCAAATATTTTCCGGAATACAAGTATGAACAAAATTCCGCGACAATTACACAGGAGCTTGTGAACGTTGAAGATGTAATTCTTACAAAGCTTGAGAAACAACCGCCACCGCCACCGAAACCGCCGATACCGGTTGAGGCTCCTACCGATGATTTAATAGATAATGTTCCGATAGAGCCGACCGAAATCGATTTTAAAACTCCGTTACCGCCACCACCACCTCCGCCGGAAGAAAAAGATGACAATCTGTCGAAAATTTTTGTCAGTGTAGAACAACTTCCCCAACCGGTTGGAGGTATAGCGGCAATACAAAAGAAAATCATTTATCCCGAAATCGCAAAACGTGCGGGAGTGCAGGGCAGAGTTTTTGTAGAAGTCTTTGTCGATGAAAACGGTAATGTATTTGACGCAAAGATTGTAAAGGGAATTGGCGCCGGTTGCGACGAAGCAGCGTTGAAAGCCGTGCTCGCAACTAAATTTATTCCTGGCAAACAAAGAGACAAACCGGTTAAAGTAAAAATGACAATCCCGGTTGTATTTAAATTACGATAAGTTTTAGCGCCTTCAGAGGCGCTTTTGTTTTATCGGCTTCAATTTTTGATACGCTTCACGGCATTCGTAAAAATTATTAAATTCTTTTTGGTTAAATTTGAAATAATGAATTAAACGTTTTTACTTAAACTCAATATGCCCTTGATAGAATTAAATAATGTTACTTATGCTTATGACGGAAATAAGAACGGTAATTTTTTCCTTGGTGAAATAAATTTTTCCGTGGAAAAAGGTGAAGTAGTCTCCGTTTTCGGACCCAACGGCTCGGGTAAATCGACATTTCTGAAAATAATTTCTGGAATTCTTAAACCACGTTCCGGTACTGTTTTATTCGATAATAAAAACCTTAACTTGTATTCTCATAAAGAATTGGCAAAAAAAATTGCATTTGTCCCGACGCTTACTTCTTCGGTATATCCTTTTTCCGTCTACGAAGTTGTAATGAGCGGAAGAACACCATATCTTAATTTTACCGGATTCGAAAAGAAAGAAGATCACGAAATTGTAGTAGAAGCATTAAAAACAGTTGAGATATACCATTTGCGCAACAAAGGGATTAACGAAGTTTCGGGTGGCGAAGCGCAACGGGCTTACATTGCAAGGGCATTGGCGCAAAAAACAGAAATGATTTTACTTGATGAACCGACCGCACATCTTGATTTGAAACATCAAGTGGCTGTAATGAAATTACTGAAAAAATTGAACGAGCAACAAGGGAAAACCATAATTCTTGTTTCCCATGATTTGAACCTTGCGGGTAATTTCGGTGAACGCGCCATTTTAATGAAGAATGGTAAAATTGTTAAAGACGGAAACGCACAAGAAGTTTTAACCCAAACAAATATTAAATCGGTCTTTGAAGTAGAGGCGTTCGTAACGCATAAGAGTTTTAAAAACGAAACCCAGTTAAATATCCAGATAACATGTTTTTAGAAAAAATATTCGGGAAATTATCCGGTTCGCACAAAATTTTAATCACAACTGTCGTTATTGCTGTTCTGGATTTGATATTTTTATATTTATTCAAATATGAATATAACAATTTCAGCTTATCGGAATTCAGTCTTAATAAATTTGGTAATCAATTAAATTTATTTATTACTGCGCTTTTTGTGCTACCAGCGTTATTTATATCTCCCAAAAAGGATGTTCCGGGTTGGGTTATTAACGCGGTGTTCTATTCATCAATGGTATTTTTTTTCATTGATATATTTGCTTTTCTCCTTGCTTTATCCGGAGTTTCTTTCACCAACGGTTATTTATTCGGTTATCCTTTTAAAAAAATTCTTATTGTTGCGTTACTTGGAATAGGTTTAATTATCAAAGTATATCTTATTATTATTTTGTGGAAAATTCTGTTGGGTAAAAAATCAAACATATTTATCTCTTCGGCTCTATACACAACAGTTATAATAATTTTGGTGATTATTTTAACGTATATAAATAATTTGTTTTATCAACCTTTGGATTCCGCCGGATTGGAAAACCGGAAATACGACGTGGCTGTTGTTCTTGGTGCAGCCGTATGGCAAAAAGACAAACCGAGTCCGATTTTTAAGGGTAGAATAGAAAAAGCTTTCGAGTTGCTTCGAAAGGGAATCGTAAAAAATATTCAGGTTACGGGCGGAAATGCTCCCGGTGAAATGAGCGAAGCAAAAACCGCATACAATTATTTATTGAAAAAGCATAATATCGATAAAAAGCTTGTATTTATTGAGGAAGAAACAACAACAACATCCGAGCAAATAAGATTTATAAAAAGAAAATTAGTGGAAGAAAAAGGGCTTAAGAACATTTTAATCATTTCGGATAAATTCCATTTGAGAAGAGTATTGGAAATGTGCGATTTTTTTAATACAAATGCATATGGAATTTCTTCCGATTATGAATTAAATTGGAAGGAATTATTTTTGTATAGATTCCGGGACAGCATCGGAGTATTAATTTTCTGGCTTTTTGCTGTTTGATGATTCCAATTATTATTGTTGGGAGAAATTATAATGAGAGATTTTGATATTCTGGAAAAATTCGGTCACGAACAGATAATTTACTGTTCAGATAAAGAAGCCGGATTACGCGCGATAATTGCTATTCACGATACTACATTGGGTCCGGCGATAGGCGGAACGAGGATGTGGAACTATAAATCGGTTGAGGAAGCATTAATCGATGTTTTAAGGCTTTCACGGGGCATGACCTACAAAGCGGCAGTTTCGGGATTAAATCTCGGAGGCGGTCAAGCCGTGATTATCGGAGATTCCCAAAAAGATAAAAGCGAATTGCTGTTCAGAACATTCGGAAAATTCGTTGATGGTTTGGGAGGAAGGTATATAACGGCCGAGGATTTGGGAACCGACGTAAAAGATATGGAATTCGTACGGATGGAAACAAAACACGTGACCGGAATTTCGCGCGCTCTCGGCGGTTCGGGCGATCCTGCGCCGGTATCCGCTTACGGTGTGTATCTCGGTATGAAAGCTTGTGCAAAGGTTCGCTGGGGAAACGATTCTCTTGAAAATAAAAAAATTGTTTTACAAGGAGCGGGACACGTAGCGCGTTATTTGGCGGAACATCTGCATAACGAGGGAGCAATACTTTTCATTGCGGATATAATTCCGGAAAGAGCCGAAAAACTTGCCGGAACTGTTCGCGCTGATGTAGTGCATCCTTCGGAAGTTTACGATTTCGAGGGAGATATTTTTGCTCCGAGCGCTCTCGGAGGAATTTTGAACGACGAAACCATTCCGAAACTTAAATATAAAATTGTTGCCGGCGCGGCAAATAATCAACTTGAAGACGAAGATAAACATGGAAAGATGTTGATGGATAAAGGCATTCTTTATGCGCCCGATTATGTAATTAACGCCGGAGGATTGATAAATGTGGCAAACGAACTTGAAGGCTACAGGCAAGACAGGGCTCTTAAACGTGCGGAAGGAATTTACGACATAATAATGAAAGTGCTTAAAACCTCTCAGGAGGAAAATATTCCTACAAATAAAGCCTCGGATATGCTTGCGGAAGAACGGTTGAATAAAATTGGCAGAATAAAAACGATTTTTTCATCGGGGAAATAAGAGATTAAAATGATATTTGAAAAACCCAGGAAATCCCGGCGAAGAATTTTAAGAGAAAAAGCGCTGCAAATTCTGTACGGCAATGAGCTGAATAAGGAAAATTTGGATACCACAATTAAACAAGTATTGGGAGACGTCAATTTTTCGGATAGGGAATTTAGCTTGAAATTGGTAAACAGTGTTATTGAAAATCAAAAAGAACTTGAAAATTTAATAGTTAAAAAATTATCTAATTGGGAATTGGAACGTATTGCATTGATAGACAGATTGCTGTTGAGATTAGGTATTGCAGAAATGTTATTTTTTCCCGAAATTCCTCCTAAGGTTACGATGAACGAAATGATAGAAATTGCCAAGGAGTATAGCACGGCAAAAAGCGGAAAGTTTATTAACGGTATTTTAGATGCTATCTTAAACGATTTGAAAAAATCTAACAAACTTAAAAAATCGGGCAGGGGACTGATTGAGCAATCCTTCCACAAAAAATCTTCCGGAGAATAAAAAAGAAAACAAATTCCGAATTTTTATTTGGACTTTATTCGACTTTGCGAATACTTCGTATTCCATAGTTGTTGTTACATTCGTGTTTGCAGTATATTTTAAGGAAGTTGTAGCTTCCAACAAACCTGCGGGTGATTTGTTTTGGAGTTTGGGAATTAGCATTTCGATGATAATTACGGCTTTCGTTTCCCCGGTTTTAGGCGCCATTGCCGATTACTCTTCCGGGAAAAAAAGATTTTTGCTTTTCTTTACTTTACTTTGTATTGTCTCAACTGCTATTATGTACTTTCTTAACGAGGGCGATATAATTTTTGCGCTTGTTCTTTTTATTCTTGCCAATATCGGTTTCGAAGCGGGTTTGGTTTTTTACGATGCGTTTTTACCCGAACTAACATCGCCCAAAAACTACGGAAGGGTAAGCGGGTACGGCTTTGGAATGGGATATCTCGGCTCACTTGTTATTTTGTTAATTATTGTACCTTTTATTCAAGACAATCTAATTAAAGAAACATTTCCCGTAGCTGCTGCATTTTTCCTTCTCTTTGCAGCGCCGCTTTTTTTCTTTATCCACGATTTCAGAAAAAAAACGGAACACAAGGAATCTTATTTTAAAGTAGGATTCGGAAGAGTATTTACAACAATTAAAAACTTAAAGTATTACAAAAATCTTGTGATTTTTTTACTCTCATTCTTTTTCTATATCGAAGGAGTAAACACCGTTATTTTCTTTGCGGGAAATTATGCGAAAACCACTTTACACTTTTCCATGACGAATTTAATTTTCTTTTTCTTGATTGTGCAAACCACCGCGATTTTAGGTGCTGTGCTTTTCGGAATTATTTCCGACTCATTGGGACAGAAAAAAACGATTCAAATTACATTATATATTTGGCTTTTTACAATTCTTGTCGCCTACGTAACAAGCGGAGACGGCGCGATTGTTCAATACCTTAGTGATAAATTCACTTTACCGGTCGGGGAAATCCAACAAAGATCGTTTTATTTGGTCGGACTCTTAGCCGGCGGTGTAATCGGCGCAACGCAGTCTACAAGCAGAAGTCTGATGTCCAAACTTACGCCGTACGAAAAGAAGACGGAGTTTTTCGGTTTTTATTCGCTATTTGGGAAAAGTTCCGCTGTTTTGGGACCTGTGGTCTTCGGAGTTGTAAGTTACATAACGGGAAACCAACGGTTTGCCATTTTATCGATTGCTTTCTTTTTTATAGTAGGATTAATTGTTTTGAATTATGTTAAAGACCCGGACGTTAAAACCCAAACAATACAATAATAAGAAATAATTAGTTTTTGTATTTTGCGATAGGACATTTTACGGTAACAGCGAATACACCGGAATTACTTTCTAAGTTTTGTCCCTTTTTGGTAACTATGTTTAAAGAGAAAATAAATTGCGGTAACCGAAACAACCAACCAAAGCAAACCCCATGCAATCGAAGGAATGCCGGAAATATTTTCCAGCAAACCCGCATCGGTTACCCTTTCACTGCCGGAAAGAATGTCTTCTTTGATATCGGTTAAGACATAAAGCGAAGAAATCAGTCCGAGCGATTTCATCAAATAAGAATGAACCGTTTTACTAAAATACCGGGGCGATAAAAAAAGTAGTATTGCAAAAAACAAAGCGGAAAACACCGTAGCCGAACCTTTCAAGATGTTTGCCGCAAAGATAATAAGGATAACGGAAACGGTAGTGCAAATGTATTTACTTAACTTCAAATTGTAAGAAGAAACAAAAAGAGCGGCGCCGAAAAACAAACTTCCCAAATAACCGGCCGAAGCAATTAGAAAACGGTTACCGCCTTCGGTTATGGTTACGCCTCCCAAATAATAATTGATTTTTATCATTTCCACTTTACCGCCGGTGAAAAACGCTATAAAAGCGTGACTGATTTCGTGCAAAAGAATTACAAAAAGTTTAACGGGATAAATAATTATCGTATCCCAAAATAATACGGCAAAAAGTGTGATTCCTGAAATGATGAGTAATTCCAGATTTTTATTACTTATGCCGCTTTTTTTCTTTTGGGATTTTCTTGACTTATTTGTATTGGTTTTTGTTTTTCCCATTGACTTTTTTGATTTTAAGAATACATTTACAAATATAGCTTTGGAAATCTATTAAATCATCTTGATAATTTTTGTTTTTTTTCAGTATAAAATTTATTTTAGTGGTGCAAAAGCGAGCGTAACTCAGTTGGTAGAGTGTCAGCTTCCCAAGCTGAATGTCGCGGGTTCGAATCCCGTCGCTCGCTCTAAAATTCGTTTGCAAAATTGGAAATATTAAATTAAGTTTACAATCTCAATATCGAGTTCATTTGATTTATTGATGATGATTTTTGTCGCCACCCTCTATACGGCGGCAACAACAACGAGAGGGGCCTTAGCTCAGTTGGTTTAGAGCACCTGCCTTACAAGCAGGGGGTCAGAGGTTCGAGTCCTCTAGGCCCCACAAACCCGCGCCGGTTGGTAGCGGGTTTTTTATTATACTGTTATCGTTTCTACGGTTACTCTGTCGCCGCCGTCCACACGGTCCCCATGCTGCCACCGTCCATAAAGGCTGTCTCAAAATGTAAAAATCATCATCCCGCCCGCCTTTGGCGGATTGATTAGAACCAATCATCCCGTCCGCCGTGGGTGGATCGTTTCGGGATCTGAAAAATAACCGCCGCTAATTCGCTAATGATAAAGTTTGGGGGATGCAGATTTTTAGCCCATACGTCTTACATCTTACGTCTTTCGTTTTGCGTTTAGGATTGGTCTCTGGTCATTAGTCATTGGGAATTTGGGATTAGTTGTTTGGAATTTTTGATTTGTTATTTCTTCCGCCTTCAACTGGATAGCAATTAACATGTCATTCAGAATTTATTGTGGGATCTATGAAGAAAAAATAAGATGCTGAAACAAGTTCAGCATGACACAGAATAGAACATGTCATCCCGTCCGCCGTCGGCGGATTATTTCGGGATCTAAAAGAAACATGTCATTCCGAACTTGTTTCGGAATCTATAAAGAACTACAAAATAGTACAACAATATTATTGTAATTTGTTATTGGTCATTGGGAATTTCTTTCCTTCGCGTTCTTTGTGATTTTTCCTTTGTGTGCTTTGTGGTAAAAAAAAGAACAACAGGTTGTTCACAAATTGAACACGGACTGTATACGGAATAATTGGAATTTGTCATTTGGAATTTTTTATTGTCATTTCATCTGCCTCAAGTGGACAGCCTGCCACATGCGCGTCAGCCCAAATGTTTGATAACAGAAGATGAACGATTGCAATACCCATTCCTCCGGTTGGTAAAAAAAGACCTTGCTTCAACCGGATAAAATTTCTATTTTTCGAACTAATTATTAAAAAATTCGAAAAATCTTTTGAATAAATACGAAAACAAAAGAGAGCTTATCAAAAACGCCGGAAGACAACTGTTTGTTACTTACGGTATCCGTAAAACCACTTTGGATGATATTGCGAATAAAATCGGTCTTAGAAAAAACTCGCTTTATTATTATTTCCCCAGTAAAGAAGATTTATTTCATGAATTGATCGAAGACGAAGTGAATTATCATTTTGAAAAATTGCAAGGTATCGTTGAAAGTAAAAAATCTTGCCAGGATAAAATCTTATTGGTTATCAGAGAATTAACAAATTTCGTGCACGAGCGGGGGAATAAATACTCCATAACTATGAAAGCATTTATCGAAATTAATCAAGTTGTAGAGGAAAAATTTCCCGAATTCAAATCACGCGTTGCCGGTTTAATTCATTCTCTATTAAAAGAGGGGATTAAAAAAGGTGAATTCAAAAAACATAATGCCAAGCAAGTTGCCGAGGATATAACTTTTTTGGTAAGATCCATAGAATTGAATTATTTCTACAATGCCAAAGTACAATTTGTTTACGAACTTGATTTTGATTTGCTATACAAAACAATGAGAAGATTAACTCAATACATTTTCAATGGTTTAAAATAAAATTACCTTTAAGGAATTATGATGATAAATAAATACAAAACCAATAGGTTATTACTTTTCCTTATTGTTTTTCACACCGGTGTTTTTGCGCAGGTGAAAACGATTGATTTGGATGATGCCATCAATATTGCTTTACAATCGAACAAGCAAATTAAAATTTCGGAGCTTGAAGTAAAAAAAGCGAGAGCTGCCGTTAGCGAAGCTTTCGGTTATGCTTTGCCGTCGCTCGATGTTTCCGCAAGTCTAACAAGATTCTTGGAAAAACCCCGCATGCCGTTTCCTGACTTCCAAGCGTTACTCGGTAATTCTGTTTACGGCATACTCTTTAACGAAGGCGTGTTGCCTTATAATCCACAGAAATTCAGACCTTTGGAAACCAAGCTGCAAAGTTTCGCGCAGACCAACAATTACGAAGCCGGAATTACATTGACGCAGATAATATTTAACTCCGCAGTGTTCAGGGGAATCGGAGCTTCGGCAATTTATCTGAATTTGGCAAAGGAACGTTTGAAAGCAACGGTTTCCGAAACCGTAACGAACGTTAAAAAATCTTTTTACGGTGTCTTGCTTTTGAAGGAGATGCTTGCAATTACCCGCGAAAGGCTGCAAAACGCAGAGGAGAATCTCCGTAATCTTAAATCGATGAACGAAAAAGGTTTGGTTTCGGATTTTGACGTTATGCAAGTGGAAGTTCAAGTGGAAAACATAAAACCCAAATTGGTAGAACTGCAAAACACGTTGTTGAAGGCTAAAGACGGACTGAAAATTGTTCTCGGACTGAAACAAAACGATAAAATAGATGTCTCCGGAAAATTTGAATATAATTACACTGATTACAAAAACGATTCGTTATTGATTGACGAAGCATTGCAAAGTAATTATAACTTAAAAGTTTTGCGACTAAAAAAACAAGTGGACGATGAATTTATAGAAATCGACCGTTCAGATTATTGGCCTACCGTTGCACTTTTCGGGAATTATAAATTTGCCGGAAGTTCCGATAGTTGGGATTTTCAGAATTATACCTCGTCGATGATTGGAATTAATTTCTCCATAAATATTTTCAAAGGAAGGAGAGTTGTTAATAAAGTTGAGCAATCCGAAATAACGGCAATTCAAACGTTGGAGCAGATTGCACTCACCGAAGATATGTTGCGGTTACAAATTAAAGAAAAACTGAATCAGTTCAAACAAATACAAACTCAAATTGAGGCGTTGGAAAGAAACGTTTCGCTAGCACAGAAAGCTTACGAAATTGCGAAAGTTAAATACAGCGAAGGGTCGGCAACACAATTGGAAGTTAAAAATGCCGACGTTGAATTGAGCCTGGCAAAAACAAACAGAATAAAAGCTATTCACGACTATACGTTGGCTCAAGCACAGCTTGAAAATTTGCTCGGCAGAGTCGACAAAAAATATTTTAAAAATTTTAAGAATTATTTGGAATAAAATTTTGGGAATCAAAAAATGATAAAAAGAAAAAAAATATTTTACCCCGTTGTATTATTGATATTGCTTGCCGTCATCTTAAACGGCTGCGGAAATAAAGATAATAAAGGAAATGCAAAAAGTATCGAGGAAATTCAGAAGGAAGAAGGGATTCCTGTTGTAGTTCAAGTAATAGAAAAGAAACCGTTTGCGAAACAGATGAATTTCTTCGGAACTTTGGAAGGAATCAGGCAAACGGTTGTGGGCGCCATGATCGGAGGAAGAATAGAAAAAATTAATTTCCGCCCGGGTGATTATGTACGGAAAGGGGATGTGGTAATCGAATTCCCCGAAGATTCGCCGGCATCCCAATACCAACAAGCAAAAGCTGCGTACGAGGTGTCCAAGAAAAATTACGAAAGGATTAAAGCGCTTTACGAAGCGGGGGAAACGTCCAAAGCAAATTACGAGGGAATCGAAGCCAAATATTTGGTTGATAAACGGAATTATGAAACGATGAGACAAATGTTGTTCCTCGATGCGCCGTATAACGGAGTTATAACAGAAATGATGGTAAACGAGGGAGACAATGTTAAAGCGAAAACCGCTTTGTTTACCATTGCCCAATTACATAAACTAAAAACTAAAATCTGGCTCTCGCCCGAAGAAGTTCGTTTGATTAAAAAAGGAATGCCGGTAAAGGCAAAATATAATGGAAAAGTATTCAAGGGAAAAATTCAAAATGTATCTGTTGGCGTTGATCCGTTCAAACAAGCCTTCAGCGCTACGGTAGTATTCGATAACAAATCGGGTGAGTTAAGACCCGGATTAACTCTGGAAGTAATAGTTCTGGTTTATCAAAATAAGGAAACAGTGATAGTTCCTTTAAATTTAATTAAACACGATGCGCAAGGGGACTTCGTTTTTATTTCGTCTGAAGGTAAAGCTAAAAAGCAATATGTGGAAACAGGCGAAAAGAGCGGATTAAGCATCGAAATTAAGAATGGGCTTAATATCGGAGACAGTCTAATCGTTAAAGGTGCTGATAGAGTATCCGAAGGTTCAAAGATTAAAGTCGTCGAATAGGAGGGCAGAGAATGTTTCTTGTAAAATTATCTTTGGAAAGACCCGTTCTTACGACGGTTGCGATACTGATTTTTATTATTTTCGGCGGTTTGGCGTACTTCGGTCTGAATCTTAATCAAATGCCGGATGTGGAAATTCCGTTTGTAACCGTTTCTACAGTTTATCCGGGCGCCGGTCCGAAAGAAGTGGAAAACCTTATCACCAAGCGAATAGAAGACGCTGTTTCTACTATAAGCGGAATTAAGAGAATCGAATCTTATTGTTTGGACGGTGTTGGAATTACACTTTTGGAATTCAGACTGGATAAAGACGTAAACGTTGCAAATCAGGAAGTGAAAGATAAAGTTGAAACTATTCTGAACCAATTACCGGACGAAGCGAAAAAGCCGATAATTCAAAAATTTGATTTTTCCGCTTTTCCCATTATCGATTTGGTTTTAAACGGACCCGTAGGACCCCGGGAACTTTATGAATTGGCGGATAAAAAAATAAAGGACAGACTTTCACAAATAAGCGGTGTTGCAAACGTAAACATTACCGGGGGTCAGAAAAGGGAAATCCGTGTTGTAATGGATGACAAGGTAATTTACGAAAATAAGATTTCACTTCCGCAAATGTTACAATTGCTCGGAGCGCAAAACCTCGATATTCCGGGCGGTTATTTTCAGAACACGGAAGAAGAATATTCCGTCCGGTTCAAAGGACAATTTTCCAGCGTGGATGAGATAAGAAATTTGTTGGTTCACACGCCTTACGGAAATAAAAGGCTTTCGCAAATAGCGGATGTGCAAGACAGCGGAAAAGATATCCGTCTGCGCTCCATTTATTTCGATGCCGGAACAAAAATACGGGACGAAAACGTTGTAAGGTTATCAATTATTAAAAGTACAGACGGAAACGTTGTAAAGGTTGCCGATGCCGTAAAAGCGATTTTACCCGAACTTCAAGCTTCGCTGCCTGACGGTATAAAGCTAACGATGGTAAACGACAAATCGGAATTTACCCGGAGCACAGTTGACGATACGATGAGCAACATTATTCTCGGTGTTATTTTTACATCGATCGTTCTGTTCTTGTTTTTGGGCGATGTTAGATCCACTTTAATCGTTGCGCTTTCCATGCCCGCCTCAATTATCGCAACTTTCTGGGCATTGCAGTTATTTGATTTGACATTAAATATTATGACATTAATGGGTCTTTCGGTATCAGTCGGTGTTCTCGTTGCTAATTCTGTGGTTGTACTCGAAAACATTTTCAGGCACAGGAATCTGGGACTCGACTCCAAAGAATCGGCTTTAACCGGAACAACTGAAATTGCGGTTGCAGTAATTGCCGCTACCGCTACAAACCTTGTAGTATTTTTACCGATTGCGAACATGAGCTCAATTGTCGGAAGGTTTTTAAGGGAATTGGCTCTTGCCGCTTCGTTCGCTACTATTTTTTCTCTTTTGTTTTCTTTTACGTTAACACCAATGCTTGCAAATTTGATGATTGGGAAGAAAGAAAAAGAAGGAAAGTTTAAAATCAAATTAAATGAATTCTATGCAAAATGGGATTCGTTTTACGCCAAACTCTTGGAAAAAGCTTTGAAAAACAAATTTGTTGCGTTCGTGATTGTTGTCGGTTCGTTTCTGTTGCTTGTTTTGTCGATTGTTGTGTATGGACCGAATTTGGGATTCGATTTCATTCCCCATTCCGATGACGGAAGGATTTCGATTACCGCTGAACTTCCGCAAGAATATAACATGAAAGAAACGGCGAAAACCTTGAAACTAATTGAGGATAGAATTAAGAAGCATAAAGAAGTGGTGCACATTCTTACTGATCTCGGAAAAATAGATAATCTTAATACCGGTACCAATATGGCGCGAATGGAAGTAAAGCTTGTCGATCAATCCGAAAGGGATTTGAAATTACAAGATATGATAAACATTTTCGTTGCGGAACTGGCAGATATACCTAATGTGAAAATTACTGTCGATTACGGTTCCAAGCAAGGACAGCAAGGTGCTCCGATTCAATTTTTTGTATTGGGGCAAGACCTTAACAAATTGGAAGAATTAAAGAACACTATTTTCGAAAAAATAAAGGATGTTCCGGGATTGATTAACTTGGATCAAAGTTCCAGAAAAGGGAAACCGGAAATTACCATTATCCCCAAAAGGGTAAAACTTGCACAAACCGGAATCACCGCGCAGGAAATTGCTCTGACGGTTAGAGCGGCTATTGAAGGAATGCAAACTTCAAAATACCGTGAAGCCGGTAACGAATACGATATTACGATTACACTGAATGAAAAATCCGTAAATAGTCCGGAAAAAATAGCTTCCATTCCGATTGTTGCAAGAAACGGCGTTGTTTACAGAATTGCCCAACTTGCCGATGTCAAATTCACAAAAGGATTTTCAAAAATTTTGCACCGGGATAAATATGCCGCAATCCAGTTTACTGGATCGCCCACTCCCGGAACACCGCTCGGTGATGTTACATCGGAAATTGACCGCAGGTTGAAAGAAATTAATTTGCCACAAGGATATAAGATAAAATGGACAGGTAACGTTGAAATGATGAACGAAATGCTTGCAGATTTTGCTTTTGCTTTTATTTTGGCGATGGTTTTAACTTATATGTTACTTGCGGCAATATTGGAAAGTTTTATCCAACCGTTTTTTATATTGCTCACGGTTCCGCTTGCTCTTATCGGTGTACTGGCATCGCTGTTTTATACCAATATACCTTTTGCAATTACCTCTTTAATGGCAATAGTCATGTTGATAGGAATTGTAGTGAATAATGCCATACTTATGCTCGATTATACGAATCAACTTGTCCGCGAAAAAGGGATGAAAATCAGAGATGCTCTTATCCGTGCTTGCCCGACTAAATTAAAACCGATTATAATGTCTACATTGGCAATCATACTCGGTATGTTACCGATGGCAATTGGGATTGGCGCAGCAGGTAAAGAAATGCGCATGCCTCTTGGCGTTGTAAGTGTGGGCGGTTTGATTGTATCCACTGTTCTTACATTATTTGTAGTTCCGGCGTTTTACTATTTGGTTTCGAAAGAGCGCAGGCAAAATTCTTAAATGCAATTAAGTTAATTAGACGGCTTGGTAAATTGATGTTTTTTTGCTGTTTAGTCCTCTTTTGGAGCCATCAAAACGTTTATAGTTGACTATTTTAAAAATCTTATTTTATTTTGGGTCAAAAATAATTGCATGATAGGTTTTTTCTCGAAATTTTTTAGATAAGCGATTAAAAATAACCGATAAACGAATAAAGCAATTGATGAATGATTTTTGATAAAATTAATTTTTTTTCAAAAAAATCAAAAAATTTCCCTATTTTATTGTGACATTAATTAAAATTTTTTTTAAGTTTTAACTTATTAAAAGATAGTTGTGGAAAAAAATACACAAATCGATTTTATCTGTTTTCAAGAGGAACCCAAATGCTAAAAAAGATTACTTTCTTATTCTTATTGGTCCCTATTTTTGTTTTCGGTCAGGTAAAAGATTACCAACTCGGTTCCCCGGGAGTTCTTAAAGGAACGCGGTATGGCGCTTATTACGATTATTCGGATCAAGAAGCGGTTAATATTTTAGTTTCGGTGTGGGGTTGGGTTAAATATCCGGGAAAATATAAAGTACCGGATTATACTTCCGTAGCGGAATTAATCTCGTATGCCGGCGGACCGACAGACGATTCGGATTTGGAACATTTGAGAATATACAGAATAGATGAAAATAACAAACAGAAAATGATTATGTTCGATTACAATGATTTGATGTGGGAAGATCAACTTGAATACAGGCATAGAAGAGTGCCGAGCCTAAAACCCGCGGATGTGCTAATTGTTCCGGGTACGCCCAGACTTTATTTTAGAGACTGGTTTAGTATCGGGTTATCGGTTTTTTCCGCTCTTATTCAATTGACAATTTTAATCCTAAATATCAAAAAGTAGAATTCAGAGGAAGTTAAGTGAAAGGAAAGAACAATTTGATAAATACTGGTCCAAACGTAGAGTTTTTAAAAGATTATTTCGACGAAAACGAAACTCATACTATCCGGGATTACATTAAAATCATTCGCGATAATCTCATTCCGGTTATCTTAATAAGTCTTGGTGTGTTACTTTTATCGATATTGTATGCGGTAACGGCTAAAGATATTTACAGATCCGAGACCGTTCTAAAAATTTCCCAACCAAAAGGAAATATACTTGATGCGCCGCTTTTACCGGAATTCGGTAATTACGGAGCAGATAGATTTATTGCAAACGAAATCGAGACGATGAAAAACATTACAATCCGGGAACAAGTAGCGCGGGTAATTTTAGATACATTTAAAGCCGCCGGGCACAAAGATAAATTTGCTATGATATTTAAGAGCAATTACTTTTCCAGTGATAAGGATTCCATTAAAACTGTTTACGAAATTGCGGATATGTTGGAAGACATAGTTAGTATTGAACAAAAACGCGGTCTCGATTTTATAGAACTGACTGCGGAATCGCCTTCACCTTACGAAGCTGCTTTATTTGCCCGGACTTACGCAAACGTATATCATCAATTCAACCTGCTTGATAACAGAAAACAAGTAACAAAAATCCGTGAATTTCTTGCCGAACAAAGAGATGAAAAACTGGAGGAATTAAGAATTGCCGAAAATAAACTTAAAGCATACAAACTTACCAGCGGATCGATCGAACTTGAAGAACAGGCAAAATCTTTAATTGAAACAATTACCGATCTCGAAGCGAAATTGAATGCCACCGCAATCGATATGGCAATTTCTAAAGAAAAACTGGATCAATATAAATCTGAGTTGAACAGAATTGATCCTACCTTGTCTCAATATTTGGAAAACAAGGCTTCCGAACCGTACATTACAAAATTGCAAGAAGAAATTGCGATAATCGAAACACAACGCGACAGAGCCATTGCAGGTGTTGGCAAAAGTGATAAAGGGAATTCGGAGTTAATTAAAAAGTATGATCAAAAATTAAAAGAGCTGAAAGATAAACTGAAAAAAAACGTTCAGGAATATCAAGCTACAATACTTGCTGCCAGTCCCGAAGAAATAAAAGAATTAACCCGCAAGATTTTTGAAGAAGAGGTAATGTATAATTCTTTAAAAGCTTCTCACGACAGGATGAGTGAGTTTATAAAAAGATACGAAAACAAATTTAATGCATTGCCTGCAAAATCAATCGATTTGGCTCGGCTGAGCAGGGAAGTGGCGGCGTTGGAAAAATTATATCTTCTTCTCGAAGAAAAATACCAGGAAGCTTTGGTAAATGAAAAATCCACGACGGGAAACGTACTAATATTGAATGAAGCAAGAGTGCCGCGTCAACCTGCCAAACCTAACAGAAAATTAATCATTTTAATCGGTTTGGTTTTAGGTTTGGGACTCGGATTCGGTTTTGCACTAATGAGAAACTATTTTGATAGAAGGGTTAAATCGCCCGAAGATATCGAAGAAAGAAATATCGAATTGTTGGCTTGGATACCCAAGATTGAGAAATTTACTGTTAACGGAACTGGGGAAGGTTCTGAGTTTATCGTAGCAAAGAAAAGTGATTCGGTTGCCAGCGAAGCTTTCCGCGCACTTAGAACAAGAATCCGTTATTCCAGATTTGATAAGGAAAATAAAGTAATTCTTATTACTTCATCAGCACCGGGAGAAGGCAAATCCTTAGTCTCCGTAAACTTGGCCGGAAGTTTTGCTCAAGTTAATAAAAGAACGGTAATTGTGGATTGCGATTTACGAAAACCAAGAATTCATACAATATTTAATCAAAAAAGATATCCGGGTTTTACCGACTATTTTGTGGGTAAAGTTTCTTACGAAGAAATTGTTCGACATTCCGATATTGAAAATTTGGATTTTATTACAGCTGGTACCATTCCGCCTAATCCGTCCGAAATTTTGGATTCAAGGGGAATGCGTTCATTTTTGAAAAAACTTAGAGCAGAGTACGATATTGTAGTTCTCGATTCTCCTCCGCTTGTAACCGTTACCGATGCGGAAATCCTTTCGCGTATAGTTGATGAAAGTATTTTGGTTGTTTCCGCAAATCAAACGGATATTGATTTGATGGAAAAAGCGGTTTACTTGTTAAAACGCGACGGAAGAGACACATTTATCGGTGTATTGCTTAACAATTTCGATTTTAAATCGAGTTACGGCTCATATTATAAATATGCTTACTCATATTCGAGAAACGGCGAAAGCAAAGCAAAAAAGAAAGGCGTATTTTCAAAATAGGGAGCAAACTTTAATATAATTTTTATATTTTATCCCCACTTTATGTGGGGATTTTTTTTGTATGACATCACTTTACAAAATTAACCGGATATAAATATGAACGAAATTTCTCTCGATATTGATATTCTCATTTCATTTGGGGTTTACTTTATAGCAATGCTAGCCATTGGTTGGTATTTTTATAAAAGAACAGAAAATTTATCCGATTACATTCTCGGCGGAAGAAGTTTGAATGTTTGGGTTACTTCCCTTAGCGCTCAAGCATCCGATATGAGCGGTTGGCTTTTGCTCGGTTTGCCGGGATATGCTTATTTAGCCGGACTCGAATCGGCGTGGCTTTTGTTGGGGTTAATCGTTGGAACTTATGCAAACTGGAAATTTGTTGCATACAGATTGAGAAAGTATACCGAAATAGCCGGCGATTCGCTTACGCTCCCCGATTTTTTTCAAAACCGGTTTAAGTCGAATTCAAAAGTAATCAGGATAGTCTCTGCAATTTTTATTTTGGTGTTTTTTCTGATATATACGGCTTCGGGGTTTGTTGCCGGAGCAAAACTTTTTAATACGGTATTTAATTTTCCTTACGTTACGGCTCTTGCAGTCGGAGTTTTTGTTATAATTGCTTACACATTTTTAGGCGGATTTATGGCAGTAAGCTGGACAGACGTAATACAAGGTACAATTATGTTTTTTGCAATAATTATTGTGCCTATTTTGGGAATCTTGGCTATTGGTTGTCCTGCAAGTTTTTTTGAAGCATTACAAGTAAAAAATCCAAATTATTTAAGCTGGTTAACAAACTCCAATGGCGAAACGCTTTCTGTTATTGCTGTTATTTCTTTGCTTGGATGGGGCTTGGGGTATTTTGGTCAACCCCATATTTTAGCCAGATTCATGGCAATAAAAAATTCCGAGCAGATAAAAAATGCCAGAAGAATAGCAATGATTTGGGTGGTAATTTCTTTGTTTAGTGCCGTTATTTTGGGAATGGTTGGATTTGTATATATCGAACCCGCATTGACCGGTGCAGCTACGGAAACCGTTTTTATGGTTTTGGTGCATCAATTGGTCCCATCGATTTTTGCCGGTATTTTGCTTTCGGCAATCCTTGCGGCAATTATGAGTACTGCCGATTCGCAATTACTTGTGGCTTCATCGGCTTTTACGGAAGATATTTATAGAGCTTTGATTAAGAAAAACGCTTCGCAAAAAGAATTGGTTTGGATAAGCAGAATATCCGTTTTGGTTATTGCCGTAATTGCATTTTTAATCGGTTTAAATCCAAAATCAAGCGTTTTGGAATTGGTCGGTTATGCATGGGCGGGATTCGGTTCGGCTTTCGGTCCGATAGTTATTCTTTCGCTTTATTGGAAAAGATTTACGGAAAAAGGCGCAATTGCCGGAATTATTGCCGGAGGAATTACCGTAATTGTTTGGAAACAATTGACAGGCGGTATTTTTGATTTGTACGAAATGGTACCTGGCGTTTTAGCGGGATTTTTATTCGCAATTGTTTTCAGTTATTTCGATGAAGAACCGTCTCAGGAAATTATTACGGAATTTGAAACCGCAACCGAGAAGTAATGTGCATTCAAAACATATTTAAAATGAAAACGCACGCTTCAAAAAATGAAGTGTGCGTCTTCACTTGGAGGTTGGTTACTTGGTTGAAACTTTATAGTAGCATTAAAGATAAAATCAAAAGAACTACGTACATTGAAACTAAACCTAAAATAATAGATCTTCGTTTTTTTATTTTTTCTTGAATAATCATATCGTCTTCAATCAGATTTTTGCTGTGGAAATCTTTGCTCAGCGTGTTCCATCTTTTATGAAGTAAGGTTTTTTCCATAATTTTTCCCGTTGATTGTTACTAATTTATTTTTCGACAATTTTTTCGTAAAGTTTATCGCTGTTGCGGGGGAAGATTTTGTAAAGAATGTTAAAAAGAACAAAAACCATTACAAGAATTATTATGCTGAATATATCAATATTTCCCATGGTTCTCCTCTTAACAAATTCTTGAAACAAATATATAACAATTTTTAAAATATTGCAAGTAAATAACTTAAGAAATTTACATAAAGTAAAATTTAAGATGCGTTAGCTAACATATTGTTATTTCGAAAGGGCAAAAATTGCGTTTTTAGGCTGTTTTCAAAGGATTTATGGTTTTTTTGTCTTTTTAAACTGTGTTTAAGAGGAATCTTACTTGTACAAAAAGTATTTTTCCGAGATTTCTCTGAATTTTTTTACATCCTTATCGAGGAAATATTTAATTTTTTCAAACTTCCAAGAAGTATTAAGCATTTCGCGGATGAAAGTACTCCCGACGGCTCTGTCAAAAGCTCTGCGTTGATTAGGTGTTGCCAATTCAAACAGATTTTTTTCACGATATAATTCGTGAAGAACTTCCATGGCGATAAATTGCACGTTCATTAACTCCGCATTTTTAAAATCCGTAATGTGGATTTGAACTCCGTTTAGATGTTTTCCTTTACCGAAAGCGTAATAAGGTGTGTAGTGGATGGGTCTGAATATCATGCCTATTAATTTTTTTTCATTCATTTTCCGGGCAAATTCTTCGGCATCAATCCATTCCGCTGCAATGGTTTTGAATGGCAGTGTGTAACCAACACCGATGGATAAAGCGTTTCGCAGTTCTCCCAAAATGCCCGTCATAACATAATAAAATGATGTTTCCCATGTGGGAATGTGGGGAGAAGGAGGAATCCAGAGAAGTCCGGTTTCGCCGAAAGTCATTTCCCGTGTCCAATTTTGCATCGGCACAACGGTTAGTTTACATTTTAGTCCGTTTCCTAAAAGATTTTCCCCGTTTATGAATTTTGCAAGTTCTCCGCAAGTTAGTCCGTAAACATAAGGAACCGGATATTTTCCGATAAACGAACGGAGAGAATCTTCCACGATGTTGCCTTCCACGCGGTTTCCACACAAAGGATTCGGTCTGTCTAAAACCACAAACTCGATGTTGTTTTCCGCTGCTGCTTCCATCGCTAATCCGAGAGTGCTTATAAACGTGTAAGACCTCGCACCTATGTCTTGAATATCGTAAACCAAGACATCTATTCCTTCAAGCATTTCCGCGGTCGGTTTTCTGTTTTTGCCGTACAACGAATAAACGGGCAAACCGGTTTTACCGTCGATGTAATTTTCTATTTTCTCTCCGCCTTCAACGTTTCCTCTCACTCCGTGCTCAGGTCCGAACAGCGCCACCAGATTTACCCTTTCGTTTTCAAACAAAATATCTATTGTCGATTTAAGTTTGCTGTCGGTTCCTGTGGGATTGGTAATTAAGCCGACATTTTTTCCTTGTAATATGTCAAAATTTCTTTCTTCCAGAACTTCTATCCCCAATTTTACTTTTGCTTTTTGGGAATAAACCGGATAGACAAGGATTAAGTAAAGAACAAATGGCAAGAAAATTTTTCGCACGGTTTGGAAATCTCCTATAATAATTTTTTTGCTTGCTCGACTAATTTCAAAATATCTTCGTATAGCATCGAATTCCGCTTTACGCCATTTTTATAAAATTCTTTTTTTTCAAAATGAACGGATAATCCGTTAAGAATGAAAGTAATATTTTCCGCAGCGGATTGGACTGAATTCACTGCGGCAACTACAACGGTTTTGAATTGGGGAAGGGAATACTCCGCAACCGTTCTTAGCATTGAAATTATTTCGTTGTTGTGTTTCTGAAAATCTATAAAAAGCTCAAGGATTTGTCCGGCTTTTTCATTGCCGGGTAAGTTTTTGTCGAAATCGATACCGGCTGAAATTTTTGAAAAAATCTCGCTTAATTCGGAAAATCTTCTTTCGTAATGTTCAAGCTGTAATTGTATTCTCGTCAAACGTTTGTTAGCTTCGGTGTATTCGCTCGATTTGGTGGATTCGAAACAAACATCCGCTCCTATTCGTGATGCAACCGATCCGAGAAATGCCGAAAATGCAACAACTTCCGCAATTGGCGAAGAAGTAAAAAGTTTATCGAGAAAATTTTCAACATCATCATGATTCATAAGAATCTCCGGCAAAAATTACTTCACCGTTTTTAACCGTCATTACATTTAAATTTCTCCCGACGTTATAAACAATTTCCGCATATTCGGTTGTATCGAAAATTGCAAAATCGGCATTTTTCCCGGGTTCGATGCTTCCTACGGTTTTCTGTCTGTCCACCGCATTTGCCGCGTTTATCGTAACCGAGCTGATAATTTCTTCGATTGACATATTCATCTTAAGTGCGGCAATGCTCATTATCAAATGTAAATTTGGAATATGTGAAGAACCCGGATTATAATCGGTAGCAAGAGCAACGGTAGCTCCGGCATCGAGAAGTTTTCGTGCGGGAGCGTAACCGTAATCGAGGAAAAACGATACACCCGGTAATAAAACCGCAACAGTATTTGAATCCGCAACAGCGGAAATTTCATTTTCGGATAAAACCTCAAGATGATCTACGCTAACCGCACTATGTTTCAACGCCGTTTGCAATCCACCGATATTGTTGAATTGCTCGGTATGCAGTTTCAATTTCAATCCGGCTTTAGCCGCGCTGCTGAAAATTTTATCTACTTCTCCGGAGCTGAACGCAGTAACCTCGCAAAAAGCATCGCAAAATTCCGCCAGTTGTTTTTCCGCAATGTAAGGAATCAGTTCGGTTGTAATTATCTGAATGTATTTTTCATGATCGTTTTTGTATTCCGGTGGAAAAGTGTGTGCCCCGAGAAAAGTGGGAACAATATCGATTGGGAAAATTTCGTTAAGTTTTTGAATTACCTGAAGCAATTTTATTTCATCGTAAAAACTCAAACCGTATCCGCTTTTAATTTCAAGCGTGGTAATTCCTTGCGAAATAAAGTATTGAACTCTCGGTTTGACAAGTTCCAGTAATTCTTCGAAAGATGCGTTGCGAACGGCTTTCACGGTGGTATTTATTCCGCCGCCGGCTTTTGCTATTTCCTCGTAAGTTTTTCCTTGTAATCGCATTTTAAATTCGTTTGCCCGCGATCCGGCAAACGCAGTGTGCGTATGGCATTCCACCAAACCGGGTAAAACCGTTTTACCCGTAAGATCGATTACTTCGTCAAAATTTTCGTTTGTTTTTTCATTCGGAATAATTTCCGAAATTTTACCGTTTTCCACAACTATCGACATATTTTCCTGAACTCCGATTTCCGAAGCTTCTTTGCCGCGTTTTTCGTTTTTACCGTTAGTGTTTACCGTAACTATTTGTGCGGGATTTTTAAAAAGTTTTTTCATGTGTCCGTTGAATTTAATAAAGTTTTTGTCCCGGTTAATTTATCTCAACCGGTTAGGAAATTAATCAAAAAAATGTTTATATCATTAATTGTGTTTTGTAAAAATAGAAAATTAATAAAAGAAAAATATGCCGCGAAGAGATAAAAAGGAAATAACCGGTGATTTTTAATTTTGTAGGAAGAAGGGAAACTACTGGTATTCAAACTTGAGTATTCGTTCAGTATTTCCCCTTGTCTTTTTTGATTTCTTTACGGATATAATTGAAAAGATAAATTCCGGTGGAAAGTAAAATAATTACGAGCATCAAGTATGTTATAAAATCTTTATAGCCGTTTGCTTTTACAAATTCCATTATTTTATCGAAATCCATTCGTTGCTCCTTTAATTAAACGGTATAAGCATAACTGATGAATGATATAAAGATAATCAAAATTGTAACCAAAATCGTTTTCCACATTAAATGAGCTTTGTAAAGTTCCATGTATTGAAATCCGATTCCCAGAAATTTAATTCCGTATAATAAAACAATCGTTACGGCAAGACCCGTTTTTAAAAACGAAGATTCGGAAAAAACAAAACTAAGAAGGGTAAGCGTAACTAAAACTATCCAAGTAATTTTATTGTTCATAATTTTCCCTTGATATTTTTTCAATGAATTAAATACAAAGTAGGGAAGAGTAACATCCAAATTAAATCGCACATATGCCAGAACGATGCGGAAGTTTCCACATCGAGAAAATTATGTGCGGTGTAAATCCCTTTTTTGATTCTGTAATAAACGTAAGATAAAATTAACACACCGACAAATACGTGTAAAAAGTGAAACCCGGTTAACAGCCAATAGTAAGTAAAGAAAGTATTGTAACCGAGACTTAATCCGTGTTCCAGTTTTTGAAAATATTCGAACGCTTTCAAAACTAAAAATCCTATTCCGAAAACGATTGTGAGCCGTAAAAGAAATTTACTTTTTTCCGTTTTTCCGCGTTTCAACATGTGCAACGCTTCCGCCATAAAATAACCGCTCGTAAGCAGAACAATCGTATTGATGGTTCCAATTGTTTTATTTAACATATTCTGCGATGTATTGAATAATTCAACCGCGGATTGCCGCTGGAATGCAAAAACAATAAGGGCAATGGTGAAAGTGAGAACTTCAACAGAAATTATCATCCAGATTAATATTCCGCCGGGTGGATAAAAAATATTTTTGTAATCTATTGTTTCGGTTTTCTTTACGGCTTTTTCCATGTGCCGACCTCTAATTATTTTAGATCATAAAATAAAAAATAAAAAAATATTCAGCTGTGTTCAATCCTGTCGTATAATTTTGTTAAAGAATGTAACAATTCAATCGGGCTGGTAAGAATATTGTAATGATTATCCCCGAACATTTGCGGGAGATAAAATTTCGCTTGTTCCTCTATTGCAAATGCGAAATTATTTATTCCCAAAACTTTCATTTCCCTTAGCGCTTGCTTAATGTCTTCCACTCCGTATTTGCCTTCGTATTTATCGTAGTCGTTAGGTTTTCCGTCGGAAAGCAGAATCAACCATTTCTTTCTATGATGATTTTTACTAAGCAGATAAGTTGCATGTCGTAATGCCGGTCCAATTCGCGTATAGCCTATTGCTTCCACCGCTCCTATTTTATTTCTTGCATCTTTCCACGGTTCGTCGAATGATTTTAAGGTAATATACGTAGTATTGTTTCGCGTTTTTGAGTAAAAGCCGTCTATTTGGAAATCGATCAAATATTCGTTTAACACTTCCCCGAATAATATCGATATTTGTTTTTCGACGTCTATTATTCTGTTTCCGTTCGCGTAAGAATCACTTGAAAGGCTTAAATCCAATAGAAACAAAAGCGCAAGTTCTTTTGCCGTTTTTCTGTTTGCAAAATAAATTTTTTCGCTTGGCGTGTGTTTGGTTTTCACATCTATGAAAAAGTTTGTTGCCGCATCGATATCGATATTATCGCCGTCTATTTGCCTTCTTTTTTGTTGCCATTTATTATTCAGAATAGCAAAGTTCTTTTTTAGTCTTATAAGCAACGAAGAGTTTTGTTCTATTGTGTTTTTGTAATAACCGGGATTGGTTTTATCGGGCAAGCGGTGGAAAACTTTACAATAGTCTTTTTTGTAAACACGTTTTTGGAAATCCCATTCATCGTAAGTAAAGTGAAAATTATCATACCTAATTTCTTTGCTTTCGGCAATAGTTGCGTTGCTTACGTAATCGGCTTGGTAAACGGAATGCACCGGGTCATCAACACGCACCATGTGTTTAAGATTGTATTCACGTAAAGCTTCCAAATCTTCTTCAAGCGAATCGTCGCCGTCGAAATCCCTTACAACGTTATCGAATTCGTCCACTGTTTCTATTTTCTCGAAATTGTGCATCAGAACGTAATCTTCTTGTGCTTTTTTATCGATTGTTACAACTTCAAGCTCGTCCGCTTTTTTTGCTTTGATTATTGTTTCCGGCGTAACCGTTTGATTTTTTAATACATTTTCGTTTATGTTGGTCAACTCATTGCGATTATCTTGCGATATATTTTTCAAAAATCTTCCGTAAAGCCAGCTCAAATCTTTTTCCCGGGTATTCGATTTCTTATCAAATGAATAAGGAAATTTCTCCAAGAGAATATTGTAATCCGTTTCGATTGCAGGATATTCTTTGAAAAGCTCGGCAAGGATTTGGGGTGAATTTGTTTTCGCCGCATTTTGTGCTTCCACAACCGTAGCGTCATGGTTGCGGGGAAAATTTAATTTCAATTTTTGTTGAACCGAGAGATACAGAGTTCTGAAAATATAAAATCTGAGATTTAGTTCAGTCGATTCGTAGAATGAAACGCTTTCCGGCAGGTAAAAAACATCGCCTTGCCAACCGCCTTCTCTTTCCGATGCAAATATATTAACCGGTCTTCCCGTTATTGCGCGGGCCAAAATTGTTAAGCGCGGGGAAACGGAATCGAGCGTAACTTTGTATTCGCCGTTTAGCTCTTTTTCTTTTTGTTTTTTGAAATAATTAAAAACTTTTTGAAATATTAATTGATCGAGTTCCATCTGTGTATCAAATAATTAAGCTGGCAAGATCGTTTAACGAATCGATAATATCCGTATCGTCGGTTAGCGATTCTATAATTGCAACTTCCACGGCCAATCTGCTTTTTAATCCGGATTTTATAAGTTTTGCGGCATCTACAAGTAATCTGGTAGAAACGGTCTCCGTTAATCCCAAATCATTCAGGTTACGGATTTTATTACCGAGTTTTACCAATTTTTTTGCAACGTTCGGTTCCACTTCGCTTTCGCCGATAATTATTTCTTCTTCCAATTTCGGTTCGGGGTAATTGAAAGACACGGAAACAAAGCGTTGCCTTGTAGAAAGTTTCAGTTCTTTAAAACCTTTTTGATATCCCGGATTAAATGAAGCGACGAACATAAAATTGGAATGCGCTTTTACCGTTTCGCCGGTTTTATCTATAAAAATTTCCCGTCTGTGATCGGTTAGCGGATGAATTGCAACGATAACGTCCGGTCTCGCTTCCGCAATTTCGTCCATATACAGAACGGCGCCTTCTTTTAATGCTCTTGTTAAAGGTCCGTCAATCCATATTGTTTCTGTCCCTTTAATGATATACCGCCCGATAAGGTCGGTGGAAGATGTTTCTTCGTGACAAGAAATGGTGATTAACGGTAAACCCAATTTATAACTGACGTACTCGACGAATCTCGATTTGCCGGTGCCGGTCGGACCTTTTAATAACAAAGGTAATTTATTTTTAAAAGCGTGTTCGAAAACTTCTATCTCGTTTCCGATTTTTTTATAAAACGGAGCTTTGGTTTGCAACACTGCGTATTCCTTTTTTAATTATAAATTAAAGTTTCTCCCTTAAAATACCAAGGGAGAAACTTTAATGAAATTTTATTACCAATCAGTTTGTTTGGAGAGCTTTGAACTCTTCCTCTTTTACAATTGCTTCGTCGTTTGGCAATCCGAATTTATAAAAATTAACTACATAGAGAATTACGCCAACCGACAAAACGGTCGCTGCAAGAATTAGTACGAAGAAATGCGGGTGCAGTTCGTTTTGCACGACCATGAAATCCATACCTGCAATTCTTTGTAAATAAACTTGAGCAACGCCTGCGGCTGCAAAGGCGGCGGTCATTCCTAGAATTCCTACATTTGCCAGCCAAAATGCGAGATGTCCGATACTGTTATCGTAAATTTTTCTACCGGTTAACAGAGGCATTGCGTAACTCATAACTGCCAAAACAATTGAAGCATAAGCGCCCCAAAATGCCAAGTGACCGTGCATCGCGGTAACCAATGTTCCGTGGGTATATAAGTTTACGCCGGGTAAAGTATGTGCCAAACCGAGTAAACCGGCACCCAGAAATGAAACTATAGCGGAATTAAGCGTCCAATAAATTGCCAATTTATTCGGATGCTTTTTATTTCCTTTTTTATACATTGTAACCGCAAATAAAGTCATTCCTAAAAATGCCAAAGGTTCCAACGAAGAAAAAATTCCGCCTATAATCAACCAATATTTTGGAACCCCGGTATAGTAATAATGATGTCCTGTTCCAAGTATACCGGAAAGGAAAGTTAAGCCTACAATTACATATAGCCATTTTTCAATAACTTCTCTGTCAACACCGGTTAATTTAATTAATAAGTAAGCGAGAATTCCGCCCATAACAAGTTCCCAAACGCCTTCTACCCAAAGGTGGACAACCCACCAGCGGAAGAAGGAATCGACCGTGTGATTATCGAACCATACCATTCCGGGGAGATAAAGCACAGCAACGAAAATTAATCCCGCTGTTAGTACCATTGCAGTTGTTGTATGACGTTTCCCTTTATAAATTGTCATTACTATATTGGCCAAAAAGAGAATAACATTAATTGCAACCAAATAATCCAAGGGTCTCGGTATTTCCAAGAATTTTCTTCCTTCGAACCAACCCATGTGAAAACCTGCTACCGCTATAACTCCCACGATTGCAAAACTCCAAAATTGGATTAATGCCAACGGAACCGAATAAAGTTCGTTATCGGATTCATCCGGTATGATAAAATAAGCCGCGCCCATAAATCCCGAAATTAACCAAACAACCAAAAGATTTTTATGCGTGGCGGTTGCTGCATTGAAAGGAATAATACTATGCAAACCATCGAAACCCATGTGTGCAAACGCCATTATGAAACCGTAAGTAAGTTGAAGTAAAAGAAGAATCATACTTAGGGCAAAGAAATAATAAGCTACTTTTTGTGATTTAAATTTCATAGTTCCACCCTACTTTTGTTCTGATTGAAGTGAAGGTTTCGGAGGAAATCCGTTAAGGTCAACGTTTCCTACCCATTTAAAGAATGCTACGATACCGTCTTTTTCTTGTTCAGTAAAATTGTACTGAACCATTCTGCGCCCGTGAAGTTGCCATCCGCCGGGGAAGTTAAGGACTGTTTTAATGTACTTAGGACCTCTGCGTTCGTATACCTTCGTAAGATCGGGTGCATAATATGCCCCTTCGCCCATAATTGTATGGCATCCCATACAATTGTTTGCATCCCAAAGCCTGCGCCCTAATTTAACCTGATCCGTAATTTGATCGGAGTGCGTATGTTTGGGAACACCGTTAACCAAAGTGTCTACGGTCAATGCCAAAAATATTATTAGAAAGAAAACCGTACCACCAAGGAAAAACAATTTGGCTTGTGATTTTGACAGCATAAATGTTCTCCTTAAGTAAGTTGATAGTTTGTTGGTTTGTTTGACATTTGTAAAATAAGTTAAATAAGAATAAAAAGTCTGATTAAAATTACAAATTCATTGGATTTATTCCAAATAACTAAGATAAAGTGTCCTTTATTGAAAAGAGCGATCTTAATTTCGGTTGGAATTGTGAGAAATTATTACATTGATTTTATTCTGAGAAAATGAGAATACGGGCGATTTCAAAAAATTTTGTCAATAATAAAGCATTTTAGTAAATTTATAGTTTAAAAATCATCAACTCAGGTAAAAGATGGCAGCTCCTAAACAATTAAAAATCCTTTTCGTTACATCGGAAGTTGTACCGTTTGTAAAGACCGGCGGTCTGGCGGATGTTTCATCGGCACTTCCACAAAAACTTCAAGAGTTGGGGCATCATGTTAGGATTTTAATGCCTAAATACGGCGCAATCGACGAAAGAAAATTTAAAATTCACGAAGTTGTACGTTTAAAAGATTTAACTACACAAATCGGAAAAAACGAAGTTATTTTTTCATTACGCTCTTCTTTTTTGGTAGGCGCGAAAGAACGTGTGCAACTTTATTTATTGGACAATAAACATTATTTCGGGATTAGAAGAAGTCTTTATTCGGATCCGATTACGGGAAAGGATTTTCCCGATAACGACGAAAGATTCATTCTTTTGGCAAAATCCGTTTTTGAATTAATTAAAAAACTCGGTTGGGTGCCTGATATCATACATTGCAACGATTGGCAAGGCGGTTTGATTCCCGTTTATTTGAAAACCCTTTATAAAGACGATCCTTTATTCCAAAATATTAAAACAATTTTTACCATTCATAATTTGGCGTATCATCCGGAATTTCCAAAATCTTCATTCGCAAAAACCGGTTTGCCGGAAAATCTCAACTCAAGCAAAGGATTGTTAACCGGAAATAAAATCAGCTTTTTGAGAGGTGGGTTACTTTTTGCGGATGCAATCACTACGGTAAGCGAAACTTATGCCAAAGAAATCAGCAAATATAAAGATTATTCCGGAAGTGTTTTTGATGTTTTGAAAAAGAGAAAAAATTCTCTTTACGGAATTACCAACGGAATAGATACGCGGGTGTGGAACCCGGAAACGGATAAAATTATTCCTAAAAAATATTCTGCAAAAAATCTCGATAACAAACTCGAAAACAAAAAAGCTTTGTGCGAAAAATTCGGATTGGTTTACGATGAAAACAAACCGGTAATCGGCATGATTTCGAGAATGTACGACGAAAAAGGATTTGATTTGATTCAGAAATCATTTAAAGAAATGATGAAACTGGATGCTTATTTTATTTTGTTGGGAACCGGCGATAAAAAATATCACAGATTTTTCGAAACGGCATTGATGAAATATCCGGAACAATTTTCTTGTTACATAGGCTTCGACGACAGTTTGGCTCACTTGATTGAAGCCGGTGCCGATATGTTACTTATGCCTTCCAAAAAAGAACCTTGCGGCTTGAACCAAATGTACAGTCTGGTTTACGGTACAATTCCAATCGTAAGGGAAACGGGCGGTTTAGCCGACACGGTAAAAAAATATGACGAAAAAACAGGTAATGGGAACGGTTTTGTTTTTAAAAAATATGAAACCAAAGATATGATTAAAGAAATTCAGCGCGCTATTAAGATTTTTAAGAACGATAAAAAAACATGGTTGAAATTGATGAAAAACGGTATGCGTTCGAATTTCGATTGGATGAATCCGGCCAAAAAATACATTGAGATTTATAAAAAAGTAATCGGTTAGGTGAGTTTGGCAGGCAGTAACGTTGCGGTGTTTTTGGATAGAGACGGCACTATAAATTTTGACCCCGGCTATCTTGGAGATCCCGACAAAGTTATACTTCTTCCCGGTGTGGGGCAGGGAATTTCCAGATTAAAAAAACAAATCGATGCGATAATTATAGTAGTTTCTAATCAATCGGGTATAACAAGAGGATTGATTAGTGAAGATGACGTAAAAGCCGTAAATGAAAAGATTAATGAATTGTTGAAAGAATACGGAACCGGAATTGATGCGTTTTACTATTGCCCGTTTCATCCGGATTTCGATCCGCCGGAAAAAACTAAATGCCGTAAACCTTCGCCGGAAATGATTTTAAGAGCCGCAAAAGATTTTTCAATAGATTTAAATAAGTCATATATGGTTGGCGATACGTTAACCGATATTGAAGCCGGAATAAAAGCAGGAACAAAAACGGTACTTCTTGTATCTAAAGACAAAGAATCGGAAAATTTTACGTTGCAAAACAAAAGTATTATTCCCACTTTTGTAGCTGCAAATTTTTCGGATGCATGTAATTTCATAATCGACGATTTTTTTGGGAGAAATAATTGAAAATATTCAAGTTTGGTATTCTGTTAATTTTTAGCGTGTTGATTTCGGTTCTCGTTTCATGCAACGATGACCCCACTTCTCTTGGTACCGATTTATTGCCGGATTCCGATTTTTTAAACTTAGTTCATGTTAACAGCAAAGAATTAAATTTAGATCAGAAAGCATGGAGTTTTACAGACTCGATCTCGACCGGCGGTTCCAGCAGAATTTTGTTGGGCAAATACGGTAATGTTGAGTCATGGATGCTTATTAAATTTTTCTATATATTCCCGGATTCGTTGGTTAGTTTTTGGAAAGACGGAAAGTTGACGATTAGTAAAACTTGGGTTGAATTAAAACCTGATTATTTATTAGGAGATTCCGTTCTCAATAATTTTTCTTTTGAAGTAAGACGAATTAAATCTTCATGGAGTTCCGCTTCGTTTAATCTCGATTCCCTTAATTCTTTGGTTTATGATGCGGAAAATTTAGCCGGTAATTTATCTTTTGAAACCGATTCACTGATTCGATTCGATTTACCAACGGAAATTCCGCTCTTGTGGTTGACCGGGCAAGCGGAAAATTCATCAACGATAGATAAAGAAAACGGAATATTATTTATCCCAAATTCTTCTAATATGGTGTTGGGTTTTCAAGCTCTTGCCGAATTTACACAAAATCCTTTACCGCAATTAAAAATTGTTGTAGAAAAATCCGGGGCTTTTACCGATACACTTACTGCAACCCCTACGAGTGATATTCACATTGTAAAAGGAACATACCCCAAAACAGTACCCGGAACTTTTGTTTTACAGGACGGACTTCCCGTGAGAGCAAAGTTTTGGATAGATTTGAATAAAATTCCTGCTAAGATGCCCATTAATAAAGCAACACTGACTTTTTTTGTTAATAAAGAACAATCGGTTGAAGGTTCCATAAAATCGGATTCTTTAGCTTTGTATGTGTATAGCGATTCTTTGGCAAATAAGATTAATAAAAATTACGGAAGGATAATTTTAAAAAGATCTTCCGATACTTATACGGGTGATGTTACATCTTTTGTTCAAAGATGGATTAACGGAATTGCTAACGAAGGAATTAGAATAAACTTAACAGACGAATCGCGGGCATTATCGAAAATAGTTTTATACTCGAACGAAGCGGCAGATACAAGCAAGCGACCTTTGTTGGAAATTGATTACATTAAAAAATAATTCATTTAGAGATTAAATTTTTATGAGAAAAGATAAAGTTTTAATTATTGCGGTTTTCTTCATAGTTATCGCATCGTTTCCGCAAACGAGAGTGTTTGCTCAAGGCGGTTCGTTATATACTCGTTATGGAATCGGAGATGTGTTCCAAACATATACTGCAAGAAAATCGGTTATTGGCGCGGGGGTTTCCGTTTTCGATAAATATTTTTTAAGTCCGGTTAATCCCGCATCATTTGCAAATTTGAAAATTACCCGTTTCAGCGTCGGATTAAATTACATCGGTTATAATTTAAGCAATTCAACAGACAACGCATTTTATTCCGCAACCGATTTTACCGGCTTTTCTCTCGGCTTCCCTCTGCAACGGGATTACGGTCTGTCTTTCGTATTGGGAATCCTCCCTTATTCCAAAGTTCAATATGCTGTTTCGGAAAAAAACATTCAATTGAATCCCGAAACCAAATACGACATTAATTTGGAAGGAAGCGGAAGTTTGAATAAGATTTTCTTGGGAACTTCGTATTCGACCGGATACGGAATTAATCTCGGCGCAACTTTTGAAATTTATACGGGAAACATTAAGCGGACTTCCGATATCGCTTTTAACGAAACGGCAAAATATAATAGCGCAGGATATTCGGAAGAATATACTTATTCCGGTTTAGGTACAACATTCGGGTTGATTACCGAAAATTTAGCGCCGATTTTAGGGGTATCTAAAATTAACGATTTAAGAATAGGACTTTCTTATAATTTTACCGGAGAATTAAATACCGATACCAGTTTAACATCCGCAACAAATTTGGGAGCCGTTACTGTTGAAAAAGGCTTAACCAAAACAAAAATCCCTTCCAAATTACTTACGGGTTTAAGTTTTGTTTGGGATGAAAATTATTTGGTTACCTTCGACTACATGTATCAACCTTGGTCGGGTTATACGTATAACTCCAAACCTGATAAGCATTTACAAGATTCGTATGCTGTTTCTGCCGGAATGGAATATCATCGCGGAAGGGAAACTTCCACGCGCTTTTGGGAACTGTTCAGAATATGGGGCGGTTTAAGATTTGAAAAGACCCCGTATCTTATTAAAGGAATCAGTATTGAAGAATACAGCATAAATACAGGATTTTCAATCCCGCTCGGTTTAAGAAGTTCCGTCGATATTGGATTTTCTTATGGAATTAGAGGCTCAAATGAGTTAAATTTAATAAATGAAAAAATTATCAAAACTTTTATTTCTATAAACTTAGGTGAAATTTGGTTTATCAGACAAGAAAGATAAAAGGAGTATTAAAATTGAAAAAGCTAGTTTTCTTACTTACCGTTTTGTTTTTTACTTTTGGAAGTCTCCAAGCCGCTGCAAACAGTCATTATAACGTAAATGTCGCAAAAAGCGATAGCATTAACTTAATGGCTGAAGCAAGTTTGTTCTTTGAAGCTTATAAATACAAACAATTCGACGATTGGACTATTGAGAAAGGATTCAATATTATAAACACCAAACCGGATGCTTTTCTGCAATATCAAATTTATCGTAAACTCGATAAAGTGATTTGGGCGGTTCACGATGACAGCACAACTTCCGAAGAACACAAAAAAGAATTAGCGGACACCGTACTTTATTTATATAACTTAGCCATGAAATACGATACGGCGAACATCGGAAACTATTTGGTACGAAGAGCTTATGTGTTGGAAAATTGGTTACATGCCCCTGTCGATACGGTTATTGCAGCTTATGAAAAAGCATTTGCCAGCGGCAAAAAGATAACCGCAAAATCTTATTACATGGATCGATTGGGTCAGCTTTATGCCGAAAATGCCAGCGACGATAACGATTATCAAATGAAAGCACTTAATATTTACCTTAAACTTTCCGAAGAAGAGCCGGATAATCAACGTTGGATACAAATGATTAGTTCGCTTGCGGAAGACGAAGATCAATTACTGGATGCCCTTAAAAAAGGTTGGGAAGTTAATAAGGATAATACCGAAAAAGCTTGGGCTTACGCAATTCAAAGCATCAAATTTCAAGCATGGGAAAGGGCAATCGAACCGTTGGAATATCTGGTTGAAAAACATCCCGATGTAATTAATTACTGGAAAGAACTTGCAAGAGCTTACGATAAAGCGGGAAGAACGGATAAAGCAATTTCCGCTTATAAAAAATTAATTAAACTGCAACCGGATAACCGCGATAACTATTTGAATTTGGCATTGATTTACAAAAATATTGGTCAATTGGCCGTAGCGCGTTCTTATTTACACAAAGCAAGCAAGGTTAGTCCCGATTGGGATTATCCTTACTATGTTGAAGGAACTTTATACGAACAAGCGGCAAGAGAATGCGGGTTCGATTTTGAGGATAAATTAGTTTACTTGCTCGCTATCGAAATGTATAGAAAAGCAAAAAGCATGGGCGGTCAATGGTCTTCTCAAGCTGCGGAAAGAATCGATGCGTTGAAAAATTCAATTCCGACAAAAGAAGATTATTTCTTCCGTCATTATAAAAACGGTGATAAAATTAAAATTAAAGGTAAATGTTACGATTGGATTAACAGATCTGTAACGGTAAGATTTTAATTTACGAATTGAATGAATTCTACCCCGAAATTATTTCGGGGTTATTTTTTTATATAATTTTCATTAACAAAAAACAGAAAAATCATGCTTGAACATTTAAAAAACGATCCGGAAATATTTAAAGTCGTTAATCTTGAAATTGAAAGACAGTCCGATTATCTCGAATTGATAGCATCGGAAAATTTTGTTAGTCTCGCCGTTCTCGAAGCAGCCGGTTCGGTATTAACCAACAAATATGCGGAAGGTTATCCGGGCAAAAGATATTACGGCGGTTGCGAATATGTTGATATGGCGGAAGATATTGCGCGTGAGAGATTAAAAAAGATTTTCAATGCAGAATACGTTAATGTTCAACCGCACAGCGGTTCCCAAGCGAATATGGCTGTTTACATGGCTCTGCTGAACCCGGGCGATACTTTTATGGGACTCAGCCTTGATCACGGCGGACATTTAACTCATGGTTCGTTTGTGAATTTCTCCGGTAAAATTTACCGCGCCGTAGGTTATAAGCTGAACGAAAAAACCAAAACTCTCGATTACGATTACATTGAAGATTTGGCAAAAAAAGAGAAACCGAAATTAATTGTTACCGGTGCAAGTGCATATTCGAGGGATTGGGATTATGCTAAATTCCGCGAAATTGCCGACAGGGTAGGCGCATTCCTTATGTGCGACATGGCTCATCCCGCAGGACTGATTGCAAAAGGTTTATTGAATAACCCGTTACCTTATTGCGATGTTGTTACGTCTACAACGCATAAAACTTTACGCGGACCACGCGGCGGTATAATTTTAATCGGTAAAGACCGCGAAAATCCCATGGGAATTAAAACTCCCAAAGGAGACAGAGTGAAGTTAATGTCCGAAGTTTTCGATAGTATAGTAATGCCGGGTATTCAAGGCGGACCGTTGATGCATATCATTATGGCGAAAGCGGTTGCATTTGGCGAAGTGTTGCAAGATTCTTTTCAACAGTACGCAGAACAAGTTGTTAAAAACGCGAAAGTTCTTTCCGATGAACTTATGAAATTAGGTTACGATATTGTTTCGGGTGGAACCGACAATCACTTGATGTTAGTGGATTTAACAAATAAAAATATCAGCGGAAAGAAAGCCGAGAAAGCATTGGAGAAAGCGGGAATAACCGTTAATAAAAATATGATTCCGTTCGATACCAAAAGTCCTTTTGTTACAAGCGGAATAAGAATCGGTACGCCTGCTGCAACAACGCGCGGAATGAAAGAAGAACAAATGATTCAAATTGCCGGACTGATTGATAAGGCAATAAAGAATTTTGAAAATGAAGACGAATTAAACAATATCAAAAAGGAAGTAAAAAATCTCTGTGCTCAATTTCCGTTATATTCCGAGCTTAGAAATAAAATCGCTTAAGTGAGTTCTCAAAAGTCAATCGAAAATAATAACCATTCCGTTGAAGCGGCGGAAATGTCTTTCCTCGATCACCTAGAGGAGTTACGCTGGCGGGTGATTTACGCTTTAATCGGTATCGTGCTCGGTACCATAGTTGCATGGATTTTCATCGATTACATTATCGAAGGATTTTTACTTAAACCGGCGCAATCATCCGGAATTCATCTTCAAAACCTTCGTCCTTTCGGGCAACTGTTCCTTTATTTTCAAGTTGCTTTGATTGCAGGGTTTATCCTTAGTTTGCCAAACGTCTTTTATCAGTTTTGGAAATTTATTGCTCCCGCTCTGAAGGAAAACGAGAAAAAATATATTTCTTCCATTGTAATTTTTTCTACGGTTTGTTTTTTGGCAGGAATCTTCTTTGCTTATTACGTTATGCTTCCGATTACTCTTAAATTTGCCGCACAGTTTGGTACCGAAGAAATAGAAAACAATTTTGCAATTAAGGAATATCTATCAATTATAATTAGTATAATGCTTGCCGCCGGTTTGGTATTCGAATTGCCGATGTTGTCGTTTATCTTGTCCAAAATCGGTATCCTGACGCCAAAATTAATGCAAAAATATAGAAGACACGCAATAGTTGTAATTATGATATTGGCGGCAATACTTACGCCCGGAACCGATCCTGTTGCACAAGTGTTATTGGCCGTACCGTTGGTTTTATTGTACGAAATAAGTATATTCGTTTCGAAAATTTTTCAGAAAAAAGATTGAATAAATTGAATCTTTCGGTAATAAGCAAACCAATAAAAGAAGAATTGGATCACTTCAATTCTTTGTTCAAAGACTCGCTGCGCTCGAAGGTCGGAATTGTAGACCTTATCGCAAAGTACATCGTAAAACAAAAAGGAAAAAAAATTAGACCTCTTTTGGTTTTGCTTTCCAGCAAAGTTTCGGGTGGCGTAACCGAGCGAAGTTACCGCGGAGCGATATTGGTCGAACTTCTACACACTGCAACTTTGGTTCACGACGATGTAGTGGATTCCGCTGAGAAAAGAAGGGGGCTTCCATCGATTAATGCAATTTGGAAAAATAAGGTCGCAGTATTGATGGGCGATTATCTCCTTTCGCGCGGATTGCTGATAGCCGTGGAAAATAACGATTTCGATTTTCTCAAAGTAATCACTAACACGGTCAAAAGAATGTCGGAAGGTGAATTGCTGCAAATAAACAAAACCCGAAAGCTTAATATTGACGAAGAAACTTACTTTAGAATTATTTCGGATAAAACAGCTTCTCTTCTTTCCACTTGTTGCGAAATTGGAGCCGCAAGCGCTACGAACGATGAAAGCAAAATTGAATTAATGAGCAGATTCGGTGAAAATCTCGGGATTGCATTCCAAATTAGAGATGATATACTCGATTTTATCGGAACAAGCAAAATTATCGGTAAACCGCTCGGCGGCGATATAAAAGAAAAGAAAATCACACTGCCGCTAATTTATGCGTTAAGTCAAGCGGATAAGAACACCGCAGCTTCAATAATTAAATTGATAAAAAACGGTAAAGATAAAAACAATGTGCAAAAGGTTATTGATTTTGTGAAAGAAAGCAAAGGAATAGAATATGCTTATTCCGTTGCCAGAAAATATACGCAGGAAGCTAAAAAATGCTTGGATGATTTCCCGGCTTCGGAAAGCAAATTGGCTCTTGAATCTTTAGTCGATTTTGTAATTGACAGAAAAAATTAAATTACCGCTTCATATATAATTTCTATTCTGTAAATCATGTTTATACATTCCCTTGGAAAAAGGATTAAAAATTTTTTTAAAATCAAAATCTTTACGCTTAGAAAAAGGGGAAAGGACAATTCTTACCGGGACGAAAACACAAAAACGTGGTATTATGATAATGGAAACATTAAAGCATTATGCCGTTACGAAAACGGGAAACTGCACGGCATCTCGGTTCATTACTACGAAAACGGAAATGTAAAATTAAAAGAAACTTACGTGGAAGGAGTTTTGGAAGGCATTACAAAAAAATACGACGAAAACGGTAAATTAATAATTGAAGAAATTTACAGAAGCGGAAATCTTATTGAAAGAAAATTTTATGGTATAAAAGATAATTTATCCTAATAAATTTTTGAAAAGTGAGCAAAATTATTTTGCAATTAAACAAATATTTTTTATTTTCGCTTAGTCTTTTTATTCAAGAATGAATAGTCTGAATTTTGTGGGTGTTCGTCATACCTTTGACGTACTAAAGCAATGATAATTTTTCCCTCGTTTATAAATTTATTTATTTAGTTAAATACTGAAATAAATTAGGATTTAAATGAATAATAAGTTACTGGATTACGCGTTAAGAGTTCGCCTTCCGATTACTCTGTTTGTTGTTGCTCTTGCTTTTACTATTACTTTTTATGTTTCGAGAGCCGAAAGAGACGGAATCGGCTACCAACCGGATCAACCTATTAATTACTCTCACAAACTGCATGCCGGTGATTTACAAATCGATTGTCAATATTGCCATACCGGTGTTACAAAGGGAAGGCATGCTTTAGTACCCAGCGTTAACATTTGTATGAACTGCCATACGATTGCAAGAAAAGACAAACCGGAAATTATTAAATTAACCGAGTATTACAAATCCGGTAAACTTTTGCCGTGGAAACGTGTGCATAAGGTTCCGGATTATGCTTATTTCAATCATAGTGTTCACGTAAACAAAGGCATCAAATGCGAAACGTGTCACGGCGATCCGAGAAAGATGGATAAAATTGAACAAGTGAAAAATTTCAATATGACAGGTTGTTTGACTTGTCATAGAAACCCAGAAAAACAATTGCCTTATCTTGCCGATGTTAAGAAAGGCCCGGAAAATTGTTTTGCATGTCATAGATAGGAAAAAGCAAAATGGATAGAAAAAGTTTTTTTCAAAATTTGGGTAAAGGTGCACTGTTCTTTGCAGTGCTGAAAGCATTTCCGTTCAAGTTTTTCAACAACATTAACAGAAATGTAAAAAAAGTACAAGTTAAAATTCACCCTTCAGCAATTAAAAGAAATAAATAAGGTAAATTATGGCTAAATCTTTTGATAAATCCGGCACTAAATTTTGGAAGAGTTTAAAAGATTACTATGACGATCCGGAAATTTTAAAAAAGAAAGCAAACGAATTTAACGACGGTGTAACGGATGATTTCGATCCCGATCAGTTGAGCAAACTTTCCAGGCGTAAGTTTCTTGCATTGTTAACGGCTTCCGCCGCTTTTACCGCCACTTCGTGTACAGATTATAGAGACAAAGGCGAAATTGTTCCATATAACCAGCGCCCGGAAGAAATTTTACCCGGTAAAGCCAATTATTATGCTTCCACATGTAAAGGTTGTGAACTTGAATGCGGTATTCTGGTCAAAACCCGTGAGGGCAGGCCGATAAAAATAGACGGTAACCCCGAGCATCCGGTTTCCAAAGGAAAGATTTGTGCTAAGGGTCAAGCTTCAATATTAAATTTATACGACCCCGAAAGATTATCCGAACCTATGATTCAAAATTCTGCGGTGAGTTGGAAAAAAGTTGATTCTGAGATAATTAAAGCTCTAAAAAATGCCGCCGAATCTAAGGGGGAAATTGCGATTGTATCACAAATACTTAATTCGCCCTCCACGCTGAAAGCAATTGAAGAATTTAAAAAAGCTTATCCTACAACCAAAGTTTATTATTACGAATTTATGGGCGATGCAGCTAAAAAAAATGCTTGGGAAAAATGTTACGGTTCGTCTTCGCTGCCGTCCGTTAAATTAAACGAAGCGAATATTATACTATCGCTGGAAAGCGATTTCTTGGGAAGGGAAGGAAATTACATTGAAAATACAAGACTGTATGCGGAAAGAAAAGATATTCTGAAAGGAACCGACTTTAACAAATTATATGTAGTGGAAGGTGGGATGTCTCTAACGGGAATGAATGCCGATATCCGTTTGAGACTGAAACCTGAATATCAAACCGAATTTCTGCTTTCGTTGATTAATGAGTTGGTTTCGGGAAATAAAGTTCCCGCAGAATTCCGTACCGGTGAAGTTCTGAATACGGTCGGCGGATATTCTCTTAAAAACTTTGCTTCTAAACACAATTTGGATGAAAATAAACTTTCCGGTTTGGTTAACGATCTTGTGGAAAACAAAGGCAAATCCATTGTTTTCGCCGGCGATACTATGCCCGAAGAAGTTCATGTTTTAACAAATCTATTAAATGAAATCTTGGGCAATACCGCTTTGTATGATTTTTCATCCAACCATGTCAAACATTCTGCACCAAGCAGCACAGAGGAAATAAAACAACTCGTGCAAAATATGAAAAACGGATCGGTTAAAGTTTTAATTCATTTTGATTCGAATCCGGTTTATCATTTACCTGCGGATTTAAGATATGAAGAAAGCATCAAGAATGTGCAGTCGGTTGTTTCTTTATCTGAATTTCCCAACGAAACTACGGCAATCAGTTCGTTCGTATTGCCTTTGAACAACGCGCTTGAATCGTGGGGAGACAGTTTGGTCCGCTCAAACGTAATGACTTTTCAACAACCTGTGATAGCCCCCATCTTTAAAACGCGAGAAAAAGAAGCAATCTTACTCACTTGGGCCAACGGAAATGCGGAAAGTTATAAATTCGATATTTATCATAAATTCGTTCAAAATAATTTTAAGAAAGAAGTTTATTCCGGTGGAGATTTTGCCGAAGATTTCAACTCGGTATGGTTCTCCGCTTTGCATGACGGATTTGTAGAATTAGACGGCAAGCAAAGTAAGGCTAAGTTTAACGTTTCATCCGTTTCGGGTATCAAACCGTCTGCAAAAGAGGGTATTACGCTCCATTTGCAAAAGAATTATTATTTGGGAGACGGCAAGTTTTCCAATAACGGTTGGCTGCAAGAAATTCCGCATCCTGTTACTAAAGTAACTTGGGATAATTTTGCGGCGGTTTCTTTAAGCACTGCGGAAAAGTTGGGCGTTACGTTTAACGATATGATAAAAATTAACGCAAACGGAACCGAATTGGAATTACCCGTTATGATGCAGCCAGGTATGGCTGATGATTTGATAGTTGTGGAATTGGGTTACGGTAGAAAAAATTCGGGAGAGGTTGCCAACGATGTCGGGTTCAATGCTAATGTGTTCTTGAAATCTGCAATGGCATCTCCGTTTGTTCTGCAAGCGGTTAATGTTTCCAAAACCGGAAATGTTTACAAACTCGTTTCTACGCAAGAACATAACTTTTTGGTGGATCCTTCGCTTAGAGATTTTCACAAAATACGCAAGATTATTTTTGAAGGTACGCTTGAAGAATATGAAAAAGATCCGAAATTTTTGAAGGAAGGAGAAAAAGTACTGAAAGGGATTACGCGAGAGCATAAATATACGGGTCTGAAATGGGGAATGGCAATCGACTTGAATAAATGTACCAGTTGCGGAATATGTGTAGCTTCTTGTAATGTTGAAAATAATATCCCGGTTGTAGGAAAAGATCAGGTAGAAGTTGGTAGGGAAATGCAATGGATGCGAATAGACAGATATTATTCCGGAACCCCCGAAGATCCGCAAGTAAGCAACCAACCGATGTTGTGCCAGCATTGCGATAATGCGCCTTGCGAAAATGTTTGTCCGGTTAACGCTACAAACCATAGCCCTGATGGATTAAACCAAATGGTTTACAACCGGTGCGTGGGTACAAGGTATTGTGCAAACAACTGTCCGTATAAAGTAAGAAGATTCAATTTCTTCGATTTCAGAGATCATTTTGCAGACGCCTATTATCAAAACGATATAACGGCATTGGCTCATAACCCTGAAGTTACGGTAAGATCCCGCGGTGTGATGGAAAAATGTACGTTCTGTATTCAAAGAATTATGGAAGCTCGACAAGATGCTATTAGAGAAGGCAGGGAATTGAAAGGTACCGATGTTCAAACAGCTTGTCAACAAGCTTGTCCTTCAGACGCTATAATTTTTGGTGATATAAATGATCCGAATTCAGAAGTTTCCAAATACAGAAATCATGATATCGGATATCATGTGCTCGAAGAATTATATGTAAAACCAAATATTACATACATGGCTAAATTGAGAAATACTCGTTCGGAGGATGTATAGTGAGTAGTATTGATTATACTCAGGAATTACCGGTTGTTGAGGGTCGACCCACCCTGAAAGAAATAAATGAACTGATTGCACGACCGCTCGATCAAAAGCCGGATAAAAAGTTTTATATCGCACTTTCGATAACCGTATCGATGCTCTTGATCGGAGCAATCGCATTAGGTTTTACTTTTTATTACGGTGTCGGTCTTTGGGGAAACAATAACCCTGTAGGTTGGGGTTTCCCTATCGTTAACTTTGTGTTTTGGGTTGGTATCGGTCACGCCGGTACACTTATCTCGGCTATACTTTTTCTATTCAGACAAAGATGGAGAAACGGTATTGCGCGATTTGCCGAAGGTATGACGATTTTTGCGGTGATGACCGCCGGACTGTTCCCGCTGATTCACGTCGGTCGTCCGTGGCTTGCCGGTTATTTGATACCTTATCCCAATCAACATTCGCTCTGGGTCGATTTTAATTCGCCCTTGCTTTGGGACGTGTTTGCTGTTTCAACGTATTTTACGGTTTCGTTCATTTTTTGGTATGTGGGATTAATCCCCGATTTTGCTTCGTTGCGCGACAGAGCCACAAGCAAGGTTAAAAAAATTATCTATTCCATTTTTAGTTTAGGCTGGAGACATTCCAACCGTCATTGGACACATTACGAAATGGTTTACTTAGTACTTGCCGGTTTTGCAACGCCGTTAGTACTTTCGGTACATACAATCGTTAGTTTCGACTTTGCAGTATCAATTTTACCCGGTTGGCATGCAACAATATTTCCGCCCTATTTTGTTGCGGGAGCTGTTTTCTCGGGTTTTGCAATGGTTCAAAATGTTTTAATTTTTATCCGCAAAATATTTAATTATGAGAAAATCATTACGCTTGATACTTTGGAGAGGATGAATAAAATAATTTTGCTCACAGGTTCTATGGTTGGTTATGCTTATGCAATGGAGTTCTTTACGGCATGGTATAGCGGTGTTCAACCTGAGCAATTTACTTTTATTAACAGGGCATTCGGACCTTACGCATGGGCTTATTGGATAATGGTTTCTTGTAATGTACTTTTCCCGCAGTTGTTCTGGATTAGGAAAATTAGAAGAACTATTCCCGTCATGTTCGTAATTGCAGTGCTTGTTAATGTCGGTATGTGGTTCGAAAGATTTGTAATTACCGTAACTTCTTTGCACAGGGATTTCTTGCCTTCAAGTTGGGCATATTTCAAGCCTACTATAGTTGACCTTGCAATTTTGTTGGGAAGTTTCGGTTTCTTCTTTACTTGGATTTTATTATTCACTAAAACTTTACCAGTAGTTTCAATTGCAGAAATTAAAGCCGTAAACGAAGGTGCACAACCTTCTCATGGGGAACATTGAAATGAGCGATAAAATTTTATATTCTTTAACCGGACTATTTGACACGCCTGATGAAATTATTGCTGCGGCAAAAAAAGTGCAGGCTGAGGGTTATACAAAATATGATGTGAATACACCGTATCCTGTGCATGGTATGGATTCGGCAATGAAGCTCCCGATGTCGAGATTGCCATATGTAGCAATGGTTGTGGGTCTTACCGGAATGTTTTTAGCATTGTTTTTTATGTGGTGGACTAATTCCGTTGATTACCCTTTGGTGATAGGAGGAAAGCCTTATTTCGCATTACCGGCTTATGTCCCTATTATGTTCGAGGTTACTGTTCTTTCTGCTTCGATAGCAACCGTTGTAACGATGATTGCAATTGTTTTCAAATTTCCGAATAACAGCCATCCGCTGTTGGATACTGAATATATGAAACACGTTTCAGTTGATAAATATGGTATCAGTATTTCGGCCGAAGATCCGAAGTTCAATTATGAATCTGTTAAATCCTTATTGGAATCTTTGGGAGCAAAAAACATTTCGCCTGTTTATTTCAAGGACGAAGTTATAAATTTCAAACCGAATACATTTGAGCCGAAATTTGTTCTATCGTTAATCGGTTTGTTTATTGTGGTTTCGGGATTGACTTATGTAACGCTTAATAAATTAATGTATCTTCCTCCGTTCGATTGGATGATGGAACAATCAAAAGTAATAGCACAAGAAAGAAGCGATGTTTTTGAAGACGGAAGGGGAATGAGAACACCCGTTGAGGGAACCGTAGCAAGAGGCTTTTTGCCATATAAATATAAAGATAATCCCGATGCAGCAGGAAAGTTTTTGGTTAATCCGCTACCTGCAACCGAGGAAAATTTGCAAGTGGGTGAAACAAAGTTCGATATTTATTGCAGTCCTTGCCACGGCTATTTGGCCGAAGGAGACAGTAGGTTAAAAGGACAATTCCCGAATCCACCCAGTTTACATTCGGCAAAAGTAAGAAATTGGAGCGACGGCAGAATATATCATGTTATTACCGAAGGTCAAAATGCAATGCCGTCTTACGCATATCAATTAAGTAGAGAAGAAAGATGGGCAATTATTCTTTATATCCGTGCCCTTCAACGTTCATTAAACGCTAAGGAGTCTGATTTACAATGAGTGATTCACCGGACGTATTCAATTACACTAAAAAAGAACTACCTTCGAATTTTATAAAGTTCGGATACGCCGCTTTTGTGGTAGGGCTTGTGCTTGTCGTATTATCACTGTTCGTGGATAACGTACGAAGCGCATTTAGCGGGGTTATGCTTTTGATGTTTGTTGCCAGTATAGGAGTAGGCTCTTTATTTTGGATTGTAGCGGAATATTTAAGCGGAGCGGTTTGGAGCACACCTTTCAGACGGGTGGCGGAATTTTTGGGCGCCGTGCTTTTGGTTCTGCCGATTATCGCACTGCCGGCATATTTTAACATGCACGATATTTTTCATTGGACTCACGAAGAAGTGGTAAAAACCGATCATTATTTATCAGCAAAAGCCCCTTATCTTAACGTTTCGTTTTTTACTATTAGAACAATTGTGTTCATAGCTATATGGGTTTTATTTTACTTTTTAATAACAAGAAACTCAAAACTTCAAGATTCAACGAAAGATCAAAATTTAACACGTAAAAACATAAAATTATCTGCTGTCTTTGTTCCATTATTTGCTTTGTCTATTACTTTCTTCGCAATCGATTGGTTGATGAGTCTTGAACCGCATTGGTTTTCTACTATTTTCGGTGTTTATTATTTTTCCGGGACGGTTTTGGCTGCTTTGGCCGCAATAACTTATATAGTTGTTACTCTAAGTGAAAAAGGATATTTCTTTCAAGGTGTGAAAGAAGATCATTATTATAGTTTTGGCGCTTTGTTATTCGGATTTGTTAATTTTTGGGCTTACATCGCTTTCAGTCAATTTTTGTTAATCTGGTATGCTAATTTGCCGGAAGAAACTATTTGGTATTTGCAACGATGGGAAGGTTACTGGATGTATTTCTCAATCGGTTTAATCATAATACATTTTGTTGTCCCGTATTTTGGTCTTCTAGCTCAACCTTCCAAAATGAGTCCGAAACGACTTAAGTTTATGTCTTTGTGGATTCTGTTTGCTCATTTCTATGATGTAATGTGGATTACAATGCCAACTTATCAAGAATTTGGATATATACCTGGATGGATAGAGTTAGGATATGCAATTTTTGCAATCGGTTTAATTTTGGTTATCTTTAACTGGAAAGCCGGAAAAGAAAACCTTGTGCCAATCGGCGATCCCAAATTAAAAAGAGGAATTAATTTCAGACTATAAATATTGTGAACAACTATGAGTGAAAAAAGAAAAATAGAAGCAGAAGTTGATTTCAAAGATATGTTAAAAAACCCGCACAGGCTATTCGGATTATTCTACATAATTGTATTTATGGTAATCCTTGCCGGCGGAATATACTATGTTAAACATCTGGATCAGATTGCATTTAATCGTGGCGGATATACAGTGCCCGATATAGATTTGAGTGAATTTAAAAAAGTAGAGAGAAAAAAGGGCGGGGTAAAACCGGCAATTGATTTAAGTCTATTGAAACAAGCCGGAGAAGAAGATATTAAGAAAGGCAAAGAACTTTTTGTGAGAAATTGCTCGGCTTGTCATGGAACCGAAGGGAAGGGAGACGGACCTGCCGGAGCAGCATTGAACCCCAAACCACGTGATTTTACTAAATTGGAAGGTTGGAAAAACGGACCTGATATCGTAAATTTGTATAAAACACTTCAAGAAGGTGTAGCCGGAACTGGTATGACTGCTTACGAGTTTTTACCTCCTACCGATAGAATTTCTATTATCCATTACATCCGGACTTTAGCCGATTATCCTCCGGTTACTGATTCGGATATCAAAAAACTTGACGAGAAATATCAATTATCAAAAGGTATTGTTGAGCCTAGTACTGTACCGTTACCTATTGCTATGAATAAGATTTCGGATGAGGAAAAAAGCATTCTGAAGAAAAAGGACGATATTGTTGAAAAGGTAATAAATGATAACAGTGGCGAAGCGCTGTTGTTAAAAAAAGTTGCGAAAAATCTTGATAATGTCATTTATCTTTTTGCTTCCCATAAATTGAGCGGCAATTTTGATGATTTCTTAGGTAAAATTGCCGGCGATCCTGTTACATACGGTTTCAGTTCGTCAGTCCTTAGGCTCAGCAAAGGAAACCTTAAAGCCTTATTCGATTATTTAACGAAGTTGGCTGGCTAACATTTTTTATATGAATATTATCAAATATTTTACACTAATATTTTTAGTGGGTGGATTTCTGTATTCGCTCGCATTTGCCGATGAATATCGTGAAGCGGAAATCGGTATAGAAGAAATGCGCGGAAATTATTTACCGTTAGATGCCGAATTCGTTACTTCTAACGGAGATACGGTAAAGCTTGGCGACATACTTGAAAGACCGGTATTGTTGGATGTTGTTTACTATAATTGCCCGGGGATTTGTCATCCGCTTTTACAAGAATTGACTTGGGCGGTAGATAGGTTGAATATGACTCCCGGCAAAGATTTTGAAATAATTACGTTGAGTTTTAATCCCAAAGAAACATTTAAAGATGCCAGGAAATGGAAAAGAAGTTATTTGTCAAGCATGAATAGACCGTTTCCGGATTCAGCGTGGTATTTTTTAACCGGTGATAGTTCCAATATATCAAAGGTTACTAAATCTGTGGGATTTAATTATCAACCGAGGGAAGATGAATACGTGCATGCCGGATGTATCATCGCCATTTCTCCGGAAGGGAAAATATCGCGATATATTTACGGCGACACCTTTAACCCTTTCGATTTGCAAATGGCTTTGATTGATGCTCAGAACGAAAAAGTAAGACCAACATCGGCAAAATTATTACAATTTTGTTTTAGTTACGATCCCGAAGGAAGAAGATATACTCTGAACGTTACGCGAATTTTCGGAGGAATTACTCTAATCGGGATATTCGTTTTTTTAGTTTTTATTGTATTTAATAGAAAAAACAAGGAGATATAAATGGCTAACGGAACTGCGGTATTAGCCGATAAAAGCTTCTATGAAGAAGGTACTACAAAAGCCAAAAGCGGTATAGCTGCTTGGATTTTCAGTACCGATCATAAACGGATTGGACTGTTGTATCTTTTTGCAATAGTTACGTTTTTTATTGTAGGCGTAATAATTGCCGAACTTATACGACTGGAGTTGATTGCTCCCGGTGAAACCATAGTTGACGCCGAAACTTATAACAGATTGTTTACACTGCACGGCGTGATTATGATATTTTTGTTTATTATTCCCGGAATTCCCGCAATATTCGGAAACTTTTTCCTCCCGATTCAAATTGGTGCCAAAGATGTCGCGTTTCCGCGATTGAATCTTCTTTCCTGGTGGTTATACATGACCGGCGCCGCACTCGCTCTTACATCTCTGTTTTTACCGGGAGGTCCCGCGGATACCGGATGGACGTTTTATATACCTTACAGTGTTAGAACGGGCACGAATGTTACTATTGCTTTATTTGCGGCATTTATACTCGGATTTTCTTCAATTCTTACGGGTCTTAATTTTGTAACAACCGTTCACCGTCTGCGGGCACCGGGAATGACTTGGTTTAAGATGCCATTGAATATTTGGGCATTATATGCTACTGCGTGGATTCAGGTTATTGCTACTCCTATAATTGGAATTACATTGCTTTTGATAATAGTAGAAAGAACATTTGGCGTAGGTATATTCGATCCGACTTTAGGTGGAGATCCGGTTCTTTATCAGCATTTGTTTTGGATATATTCCCATCCCGCTGTGTATGTAATGATATTACCGGCTATGGGTGTAGTATCGGAAATTATTGCTACCTTCTCCAGAAGAACGGTATTCGGATACAAAATGGTTGCGTTTTCTTCGCTTACTATTGCATTCGTCGGTTATCTTGTTTGGGCACATCACATGTTTACCAGCGGACTTAGTGAAACGGCTGCAGTTTTGTTTTCGTTATTGACCTTTGTGGTGGCTATTCCGAGTGCCATCAAAGTATTCAATTGGATAGCCACGATGTATAAAGGTTCAATAGATCCACGGACTCCTTTTAAGTGGGTTATGGTTTTTATCTTTTTGTTTTCCATAGGCGGTTTAACCGGATTGGTGCTCGGTTCTTTGGCCACGGATGTTCACTTACACGATACTTATTTTGTGGTAGCTCATTTTCATTTCGTGATGTTCGGGGGTGCCGGTACGATCTTTATAGCTGCGATGCATTATTGGTTCCCCAAAATGTTTGGGAGAATGTATAATGAGAAAATAGCGGATTTGGGCGTTTATATGTTTTTAGTTTCCTTTTTAACTTTATACTTCCCAATGTTTTTACTGGGTTACAACGGTCAACCGAGAAGATATTTCGATTATCTTCCGCAATTCCAAACGTTACATGTAATTTCTACAATCGGCGCTTGGATGATGTTAATAACTTTAACTTTAATAATATGGAACTTAATTAACGCGTTGCGCAAAGGAGAAAAAGCGCCGGCAAATCCTTGGGGCGGTGTAACTTTGGAATGGCAAACTTCCTCGCCTCCGCCGTTAGAAAATTTTGAAGAAATACCGGAAATAACCGGTGAAGCATACGATTTTAGTAAATTAAAGGGTACGGAATATGGTCTCAAATAATTCGTCGCATACAACTCACAGGCACCGGGATGATGTAGGTGCAAAACTTGGAATGTGGTTGTTTTTGTTTACAGAGTTACTGCTGTTCGGTGGAATGTTTCTGGCTTATGCGGTGTATCGTATGAAATATCCGCAACAATTTCATCTCTCGGCAATGGAAATGAATACAACCATCGGTACCATAAATACAATTATTCTTCTCACAAGTAGTTTAACAATGGTTTTGTCTATTGCTGCCATTCAAAAGAAGAATAAATTTCTCTCGATTATTTTTTTAGTTTCAACTTTAATTCTTGGAGTATTGTTTCTTATTAACAAATATTTCGAATGGGGTCATGAAATATCCAAGGGTATTTATCCAGGTAGTGAGGTCTTGCTTTCCAAGGATAACGGAGAGATTTTATATTTCGGATTGTATTATGCGATGACAGGTTTACACGGACTCCATGTTATAATCGGAATGATAGTATTATTGTTTATGCTTGTCTTTATTATTAACGATAATATCAAATGGGATGATTACGTAAAATTGGAAAACTCCGGTCTTTATTGGCATTTGGTGGATATTATTTGGATTTTCTTATTCCCGCTCTTTTATTTAATTCAATGAGGTAATTATGGAAGAACATAATAAAGAATCTTCACATCATATAATTGATTACGGAACTTACGTATTTGTCTGGTTATTGCTGGTAGGTTTAACTTCTCTTACTGTAACGATAGCCGGAATTAATCTTGGCGATTATACTTTAGTGGTCGCAATGTTCATCGCATTAATAAAGGCTTCGTTGGTTATAGCAATTTTTATGCATATTAAAGTTGAAGAACCGATTTTCAAAGTCTTTATCGCAATTATTCTAATTACTTTATTAGTCATTTTTATTTTAACTTTCGCAGATTACAGTTTTAGATGAGGTTAAAAACATGTTATATTTAGAGGCAACTTCCCACGCGGAAAAAGTAGACAGCGTAATGTTATATATTACGGTTATTTCACTGATTTTTTTAATCGGTATAACCGTTACAATGTTGTATTTCGTTTATAAGTACAACAGAAAAAGAAATCCCGAGGCTAAAAATATCCACGGTAACTTTTGGCTTGAAACCGTTTGGATAGTACTTCCGACGATTTTGGTATTAACAATGTTTTACTACGGCTATGTCGGATATAAAGATATTAAAACGGAGCCGGGAGAAGATGCCGTTACCGTTAGAGCAGTGGCTCAAATGTGGAAATGGCAGTTTGTATATGAAGACGGTAGAAAAACCGATACTTTATATGTTCCTTCAGGAAAGCCGGTCAAGTTACTGTTGGTTTCGCTCGATGTAAATCATTCTTTATATATTCCGGCATACAGAGTGAAACAAGATGTTGTTTTGGGTACTACAAATAAACTTATTATTTATCCCGATAAAAAAGGTGATTATGATATTGCATGCGCCGAATATTGCGGATTAAAACATTCAATGATGTATACCAAGTTAAGAGTAATGGATCAGGATGAATTTAATAATTGGTATGCCGAAAAATAACCCGGACTAACATGAAGGAAACAATTAAAATATTAATGGAATTGTCGAAATTTAGAATTACCGTATTCGTCGGTTTCTCAACTTCGGTCGGTTTTATTTTGGCAAAAGGCGCAATTGATCCGAATATGATAATTTCCACACTCGGGGTGTTCTTTTTGGCTTGCAGCAGTTCCGCATTAAATCATCTGCAAGAAAAAGATATAGACGGATTAATGGAAAGAACAAAAAACCGTCCATTGCCTTCGGGAAGGATATCGAAGAACAGCGCAGTTTTATTTATAGTGGCAATGTTTATGGCCGGTTCGGTAATTTTATATGTAAGCGCAAATTTAACTTCGGTATTGTTAGGTTGGCTTGCATATTTTTGGTACAATGCGGTTTATACTCCTCTGAAGAAAAGCAATGCTCTTGCGGTAATTCCGGGTTCACTCATCGGCGCAATCCCTCCGATGATCGGATGGGCTGCTGCAGGGGGAAATATTTTCGAACCTCAAATTTTAGCTTTAAGTCTGTTTTTCTTCATTTGGCAGATTCCTCATTTCTGGCTTTTGTTATTGCTTTACGGTAAAGAATACGAAAAAGCGGGTTTCCCTTCATTAACTAAAATATTTAACAATAAACAATTAATGAATTTAACGTTTCTTTGGATTGTTGCGCTTTCTATCTGTTGTTTGTTAATACCGTTTTTCGGTTTTACAAAAAGTTTAATTACAACAATTTTATTAGTAATTTTAGGTGTTTGGTTAATTTTTTCTTCTGCAAAACTTTTATATTTTATAAATGCAATTCAAGTCAGAAAGGCATTTTTAAGAATCAATATGTATATCTTATTTGTAGTTTTACTACTATCGATTGATAAATTAGTTCTAATATAAAAAAGGGAAAATAGTATTATGGACTTCTTACAAAGTATTGTTTTACCGCAATCCGCTGAACATATTGAGTTGATTAGAGGTTTAGTAATTGTAGCATTCGTTATTTTAATGCCGTATCTGTCGTTTGTAACAGGATCGTTATTTTACTCGCTTCTTTATGCCAGGAGAGGCAAATCCCGCAACCACTTGTTGTCGTTACTGCTTGCTAAAGATTTAAGTGAAATGATAACCTTCAGCAAGGGAATTCTTGTCGGTTTAATAGTAATTCCTTTGTTGGGTATAATTTTCGGATATGCGCAATTGTTGAGCGGTTCCGGTTCATTGGCGGCGGAATATCTGATTCTGGGATTATTATTTTTCATCGCCGCAATTGCCGCGATTATTGCGTATAACCATAGCTTCAATTTGATTGAAGAAAACAAAGAAATTAATTTTGGTAAAAATAAGATTTTTTGCCCCCTTGGAATGTTGGGATTTATTCTGTTGTTAGTCGGCGTGTATATTACAATTAGTTCTATTCAACTTGCAATCGATACGAGTTTGTGGAATGATCCTGAGCAAATTTCGAACGCAAGTTTTTCAACGGCTACTATAGTTAACTTTTTCCTTTTCTTTGTGTTTTCTTTAACTGTTTCGCCGGTTGTTTTAATATATGTTTACTTCCGACCGAATTCATCAAAATCTGCCGGAAAGGAACATTTGGATTACATTAAAAAATTTGGTTTTACGACCGCATTAATTTTCTCTTTTGTTTTACCGGTATATTTGGTTCTGGCTGTAGTTTCTTTACCGGATTATGCATTAAACAACGTTTCATTCTTTACCATTCTCGTTTCTTTAATTTTAATGATTTTCGCCGCAAGTTATATTTACGTTATGAACAGGGATAAATCCGGATCGTATGCACCGCAAACGGTTTTTCTATTTATATTAATTTTTGCTTTGGTAATTCTGAAAGATCAATATGCAATGGGTACAACTACTAAGGAACATGCAAAGTTGCTGGCTTCTCAATACGAAGAATATCAACTGGAATTGAAAAAAGAAATGGGACTTGTAACTGAAAAGAAAGTTGACGGCGAAGCAATTTATAATACCATTTGTTCAGCATGCCATAGTTTTGATAAAAAAATTGTAGGTCCGCCGTATAACGAAACCTTGGTAAAATACGAAGGGAAGATGAATGATTTAGTAGATTTTATTTTGAATCCGAGGAAAATTAATCCGGATTATCCTGTAATGCCTAATCAAGGATTAAAACCGGACCAAGCTAAAGCAGTAGCCGAATTTATTATGAAGCATTATCAAGAAAATAAAAAATAAATTCCGCGGAGTTATAATTTAATTGAGTCCACAAAACATTCCCGTGGCGATTTAATATGCTTACCGTTCTTGAATCAATTACGTTATCGGAAGATTATCTGAAGAAAAAAGGCATTGAATCGGCACGGGTTAATGCCGAACTTTTACTTGCAGATATCCTTAATTGTAAAAGGTTGGATTTATACCTGAAATTCGATCAACCGCTCTCCGAAAAAGAAATCAACAAATACCGCGAATATATTTCCCGCCGTGGTAAAAACGAACCGTTGCAATATATTTTAGGCAAAGTGGAGTTTTACGGTTTAACGTTAAAAGTAGATCGTTCGGTGTTAATTCCACGACCGGAAACCGAGTTGTTGGTAGAATTAATTTTGGAAGAAACCGATAAAGAATCCGTGCTAAATATTTTGGATATAGGTTGCGGTTCCGGAAATATTTCGCTTGCCCTTGCAAAAGATTTGCCATTGGCAAAAATTACCGGAGCAGACATTTCCCCGGAAGCAATTTCGCTTGCTAGGGAAAACGCAAAGATAAATAATATTACCGGAAATGTTGAATTTATTGAAGTCGATATTTTTAACGATGTTTCTGGGAAGGTTCCGGGAAAATTTGATATAATTGTTTCCAACCCGCCCTACGTAAGTAAAAATGATTTTGAGAAATTACAGCCCGAAATAAAAAATTACGAACCCCAAGGCGCAGTTACTGATTTTTCGGACGGATATTCATTTTACCGTAGAATAATAAATCTGGCAAATGAATTATTAAAGCCTTCGGGCAAACTTTATTTTGAAGTAGCGGAAGGGCAGAGTGGGAACATCAAAAATCTGTTAGAAGAAAATAATTTCGTTAACATCAGTGTCAAAAAAGATTTTGCGGGAATCGAAAGAATTATTAGCGGAGAAAAAGGATGAGAGCATTAGTACAACGCGTTTCGGAAGGCGGAGTTGAAATTGAATCGAAAAATTATAATGCCGAAATTAGCGCCGGTATGGTGATTTTGTTGGGAGTAAAAGAGGGCGATACGGAAGAAGATGTGAACTTCGTAGCGGATAAATGCGCTAACCTTAGAATTTTTGAAGACGAAAACGGAAAAATGAACTTATCCGTTCAACAAATAAACGGTGAAGTTCTTATTATTTCCCAGTTCACCCTTTACGGCGATACGCGAAAAGGGAACCGCCCGAGCTTTAATAATGCAGCACCGCCCGAGTTGGCAAACAAATTATACGAAAAATTCGTTGAACGGATGAAAAGCCGGTTGGGAGAAGATAAAGTAAAAACCGGAATGTTCGGCGAAATGATGACGGTAAAAATTTTTAATGACGGTCCTGTTACGGTTCTGGTCGAATCTAAAGAAAATAATTGAATCTTACCTACATCATTATTATTATATAATCTAAATTCTAATAATTCTAAATTTTACTTTGCATTCTACAATTCTAATATTTATAGACGGCGTAGGAATCGGAAAACTCGATAAGAGAATTAATCCCTTTTTTAAGTATAAATTTAAAGTATTCTCCGAATTTTTCGATAGTCCGCCATCCCTTGAAAATCAATATTTACAAAGCGGTTCAACATTTCTTTTCCCGACAGATGCATGTTTGGGTGTTGAAGGTTTACCGCAAAGCGGAACCGGGCAAACATCAATATTCTGCGGAATTAATGCTCCTAAAAAAATCGGCAAACATTTCGGACCTTATCCTTATTCAACATTAATACCGATTATTGAAAAGAGAAATATTTTTAAAGAATTCATAAACATGAATAAAAAAGTTGCATTCGCGAATGCATACCCAAGCATTTTTTTCGATTACGTAAACTCCGGTCGCCGCCGCCTAAGTGTTACCACGCTTAGTTGTATTTTAACCGGTGTAAGATTGCGTACATCCACCGATTTAAGACGCGGTCGTGCGATAAGTAACGAACTCGATAACAAATATTGGGTTACAAAATTAAATTACGATTTGCCGTTAATAAAACCGGAAACTGCGGCGAGAAGACTTTTCCGGCTTGCCGATAAGCATCATTTAACCGTATTCGAATATTTCATTACCGATCATCTTGGGCATGGAAGATATAAAACCGAAATGAAGGAACGGCTGGAACTTTTAGATCAATTTATTTTTTACGTTTTGAAAAATATCGGAAAACGCAGTCTTGTTATTTGCTCCGATCACGGCAATTTGGAAGATTTATCAGTTAAAACTCATACAAGAAATCCCGCATTGACAATTACCGCCGGACGAAAAGCGGAAACATTGGCAAAGAAAATTAAAAGCATTAAAGATATAAAAAAGGCAATACTGGGTTTATATAAGTGAATCGGTATCCGTTTATTCCTTTTGCGATTAGTTTCGTAACCGGAATTATATTGGGAAAACTGTATTTAACCGGCGCCGGAATAATTTATCATATAATTATATTCATTTTGTTCAATTCGGTTTTTGCTGTTTATCTATACAGATTCAAAATAAAAATATCAAAATTAATAATTTTTAATATTATTGTTCTATCCGGGGCATACTATTTCACATGGTCGCAATCGAAATTAGCCGCTTATCCTTTCGAAAAAGCACAGTTAAAAAAAGCGGAAATATACGGAAAGATTGATAACATAAACCTTTTACGGCAAGACAAGATTGAGTTTGTTCTTAACGTTGATTCGGTTAAAACAGAAGATACCGATTACAAAAAGAACTTTAAGGCATTGGTGAAAATTACGGACGAGAGATTTAATCTTATCGGGATTATATATAATAATCTTGCGGTGGGGAATTATATCAAATTGGTTGGCAGAATATCTGAGCCGAAAAGTATTCGTAATCCCGGAGATTTTGACTATAAAAAATATCTGATTTCTCGGGATATTCCTGCTATAATTTATGTAAGTAATTTAGATAATTTAAAAATTATTGCAAATGATATTGACTATTGGAAAAATGCGCTTTTTGTTTTGCGTAAGAAAATTGATGCTATCCTAAAGACTTTTCATACCCAAGAAACGTACGCACTTTTGAGAAGTCTGCTGTTAGCCGATAGGGGAGAATTAGACTACGGATTAAAGCAAAGTTTTATTAACGCGGGTGTTGTTCATGTTCTGGCGGTTTCGGGTCTTCACGTTGGTTTCATCGTTTTGATTTTTTTGTTATTGTTTAACCGGTTTAACGTTTATTTAAAATACATTTTTACTATTGCCGGCGTTTTATTTTTTATGTTCTTAACCGGCGCTCAGCCGCCCGTGTTCCGAGCATCGGTAATGGCGTTAATTATAATTATTGCTTTGCTTACCAACCGGAGTACGAACTCTTACAATTCGCTTGCTTTAGCCGCATTTATTATTTTATTGATTAATCCCGGTGAACTTTTTAATCCCGGATTTCAATTGTCTTTTTCCGCTGTGCTATCGATTATCTTTTTTTATCCGGAATTTCAAAAATATATTTACACAAAAATTGAAAAGGAAGGAATTCCCAGAAAAGTTTTACTCTTCGGAGCTGTATCTTTGTCGGCTCAAATCGGCACATTACCCTTTACATTACTTTATTTTCACAAGCTGTCTGTCATTGCAATTCTAATCAATCTGGCGGTAATTCCACTTATCGGTTTTGTTTTGGGTTTAGGTATCACGGTTATAATAACTTCGCTTTTCAGCCAATGGCTTGCTCTTATGTATGCATCGGCTAATAATTTTTTGGTTCATTGGATGAATAAGATAATCGTGTTTTTCGGAAGCAATAAATATTCTTATTTGGATATTCATAATTTCACTTTGTTTGATACTATCTTGTTTTATTTGCTTCTGGTAGTACTCGTAGTTCTGCTTCCCGGATTCCAATCCCGCAAAGGCAAAATAATTTTAACTTCTCTCGTTATATTAAATTTCTTGATTTATTCAAGATTAGATGACAAAAGTTTTTTCGAACCGGGTAAATTAAATATACTTGTTTTTGATGCCGGCAGAGGCCAGTCTGTTTTGTTTCACCAAGATAAAACAAATGTTTTATTCAATGGCGGCATTAAAGATTCGTTTTACGATTTCGGGGAATCGATAATATTTCCGTTTATGAAAAGTCATGAAATCAATAAGGTTAATTTTGGAGTTGTAAGTAAATTGGAAAGAGAATTATATGGCGGATTTTATTCATTGATAAAACACGGCACAGTCGACAAATTATTTATACCCGAAATAAACATTGACAGAGAAGAAGAAATGATTCTGAATGAATTTATCCGCTATTATAAATTACCGGTTTTTCACCATACCGACACTGTTTACCAAACCGGCAACATTAAATTTCTTCCGGTATGCTTTATCAAATCGGATTTTCTACACTCTAAGAAAAATGGTATATTTGTTTTTTCTTATGGAAATATTTCCGTTTTGCTCGGAGATATTGAAACGAAGCAAGAACTGGACAATTTTGCATTAATCAAAGATTTAACCGCTTATGAAATATGGATTTTAAGGTTAAAATATAAATATTTAGAATCAATAATTAAATCTTTTGAGAAAAATTTACCGCGATATTTGATCGTTGGATTTAGCGATAAATATCTTAACAAAGATTATTATAACATTATCAAAAAACTGGGATTTGATAATCGGATTAAAGTTTTACAGGAAAGCGGTGCGGTTCTGCTATCGTCTGATGGAGCCGGAGTTAAACTCATAGATTGGAGAAACAATTACTAATTAAGATGATAAGAGAAACCGGATTTTCACTAAAAAAATATAATACTTTCGGGGTAGATGTTAAAACCGACGTTTTTATTGAGTTTACATCGCTTGCGGAACTGAAAGACATATTTGAAAATGAACTGTTAAATAAAAATCAAAATTTTCTTGTTCTGGGCGAAGGCAGTAACATCCTTTTTACAAAAAATTTTAACGGATATGTTCTTAAAAATTCCATTAAAGGCGTTAAAATTATTTCTGAAGACAAAGACAGTGTGGAAATTAAAGCCGGTGCGGGAGAACATTGGGATGATTTGGTGAATTATTGTGTGGAACAAAATTATTGGGGAATTGAAAATTTATCTTTAATCCCCGGTACCGTTGGCGCTGCGCCGATTCAAAATATTGGAGCTTACGGCGCTGAACTTAAAGATGTACTTGTTGCCGTGGAAGGCTTATCGGTAGCGGAACTAAAAGAGATGCGTATTTCGCGGGAAGAAGCTAAACTTGCTTACCGTAACAGCATTTTCAAAAATGAGTTAAAAAATAAATTCATTATCACACATGTGATTTTACAGTTGAATAAAAAAGGCAAACCCAATTTATCGTATTCGGGTCTTTCCAATTATTTTAAAAATACACCGGTTGATAAAATAGATATCGGTCAAATAAGAAAAGCAGTTATTGAAATTAGGAGAAGTAAATTGCCCGATCCGGCACAATTAGGGAATGCCGGAAGCTTTTTTAAAAATCCGGTTGTAAGCGATTCAATCTATAATAAATTAAAATCGAAATATTCAAATATTGTGGCATTTCCCGTTGGTGATAACCGTTGGAAAATTCCCGCAGGTTGGTTAATTGAGAATGCGGGCTTAAAAGGAATAAAAATAGGTGATGCGGGAACTTACGAAAAACAAGCGCTTGTAATTGTCAACTATGGCAAATCAACCGGAAAAGAAATTTTGGAACTGGCAAAGTTGATTCAAAAAACGGTAAAAGAAAAATTTAATATTGAATTGGAACCGGAAGTAAATATTATTTAATCAGAATTTACGGAGTTGCGTATGTCTGAAAACTTAACCAATCCCGATCAACCCGATGTTAAAAAAACATTCGGCGAAGTTGTAGAAGATGCTTTCAAGGAACTGAAAGAAACGTTCATAGCATTTATAAAAGCTCCGAAAGCGCTTTGGGGCATTAATGTTCCTTACATTATAGAAGGTCTTGTATATTTCGGAATTTTAACGATACTCGGAAAATTTTCATCCGAAAATTTGGCGTTGAAAGATACGCAAGCAAGTTTAATATATAGTTGGGTTACCGGCGGAATTACTTTCGCAATGCTTCTGCTCGGAGGATATTCAGATAAACTCGGTGTACGAAAGTCTTTGGCTATTGCATTTTTGGCAATGCTGGTAGGTCGCGTAATGGTAGCTCTTTCCGGAACTTTACATTTGGCTAACGGCTTGTGGTCGCCCATGTTCTTCATGATGAACGCCGGACTATTGCTAATGGTTTTGGGTTACGGACTTTACCAGCCCGCAGCGTACGCCGGAGTTAAGCGGTATACAAATAAGCAAACTGCGGCTATGGGTTACGCCGTTATTTACGGATTTATGAATCTTGGAGCTTTCTTTTCCGGGTTTATTTCTTCTTTCACACGCCAAACATTCGAAGACGTATTCCCACCAAACGGATTAACTGCAGTTTTTTGGGTTTATGTTGTTTTAACTGCTCTTTCATTGTTGATTACGGTTGTTATTCTAACAAAAAAAACCGACCAGCAAGCCGTGGAAAAAATCGCAAGAGAAAATATTGAATTAGGCGGAGAGGAAACGGAGGAAAAAGAAGAAAGCGGAGAGGATTTCAAAAAACCGAAAATTAACAATACACTGTTAATTGTTTTTTCACTTTTGGCTGTCGGGTTTTTCTTAATTTCCGGATTCGGTTTTGAAAATTCCATAAATGTAATATATAAATTTAATTTATTCGGACTTAACATAACTCTCGATTTGGCGTTTATTCTTTTTATTATAATGGTTGCTTTGGCAATTACGGATTATTTGAAACGCCGGCCGTATCATCCTTTCAGAGATGTCAGGTTTACTTTCTTTATTTTTATTTTAATTCCGGTGCAAACGCTTTTTGCCCATAACTGGTTAACGTTACCGTACTATTTGGACAGAGCATTTCAAGGTTCGGTAGTTAGTGAATATTTCGAAGTATTTACAAATATCAATCCGATTTTAATATTTTTCTTGACTCCTATTGTTGCCGGATTGACCGCACGTGCAAATGTCTACAAAATGATGATTTACGGTACTCTTGTTATGGCATTTCCTACATTTCTGTTAGCGCTTGGACCGAATATAGTTTTATTTTTATTGTATGTCTTTATCATGACTGTCGGTGAAGCAATGTGGCAGCCGAGATTTTTACAATGGATTGCGGAAGTGGCTCCGGAAGGGAAAACAGGTTTGTATATGGGCGTCGGTCAATTCCCGTGGTTCCTTACCAAAGTTGTAACCGGTTTTTATTCCGGTTGGTTCTTAACAAAATACTGTCCGGCAAATACTCCGCCGTCGCAAATGAATACGGAAGTTATGTGGCTTATTTACGGTTTGATTGCTATAGTTAGTCCGATTGCATTAATATTGGCTAAGAATTGGATGCTGAAAGGTTTTAGAACAAAACACGGGGAATAAATTTTGAAAAAGTATTTTTTGCTGGTTTTATTTTTACCGCTGTTTGTATTTGCCCAAGGCAAACAAAATTATTATCCCGATCCGCACAGGTTCGATAGAGAAATAGAAAATTTTATTCATTGGGATGAAAAAAATTCTTTTCCGGAAAACGCTGTTTTGTTTATAGGCAGTTCGAGTATCAGAATGTGGAAAACCCGTAATTATTTCCCGGAGTATAAAGTTATAAACCGGGGATTCGGCGGTTCCCACATCTCAGATATTCTATTTTTCTTTGACGATGTCGTAAAAAAATATAATCCCGGCAAAATAGTATTTTATGCAGGCGATAACGATATAGCCGCCGGGAAATCTCCGGAAGTTGTATTCAAAGATTTCAAAAATTTTGTTAAACTTGTTCATGATTCGCTTGGCAATATTGAAATATATTATTTGCCGATTAAACCAAGTATAAGCCGTTGGAGCTTTTGGGAAAAGATGAACGAAACGAATTTATTGATTAAAAAATATTGTGAAGAAAATTCAAGTTTATTTTATGTGGATGTTGCCGTACCGATGTTGAACGAAAACGGTAAACCGAAAAAGGATATTTTTATAAAAGACGGCTTACATCTGAATGAAAAGGGTTACGAAATCTGGACAAAAATACTTAAAAAATTTTTGAACTAAGGAAACATTTTATCTTTGTATCCATCTAAACGAGGGAAGATAAATGAGCAAATTCAAATATGTAATTAAAAGAAGCGGTGCGGTTGTACCGTTTAAAAAAGAAAGAATTATGAATGCAATCTACCGGGCGGCTGTTGCGGTTGGCGGAAGGGATAAAAGTAAAGCAGAATTTCTCGCCGACGAAGTAATAAAAGCCATGGAGGAAAAATTTCCCGACGGATACAAACCGCATATCGAAGAAATACAAGATTTTGTTGAAAAGATATTGATTGAGCACGGTCACGCTAAAGTTGCAAAAGAATATATTTTATATCGCGATGAAAGAAACAAAAGAAGAAGAGCCGCGGAAAAACTTGCATCCAAACCTTCCGAAAATATACCGTGGGCAAAAATTTGGAAAGTACTTAATTGGGCGGTCGATCATAATTTGCATAAGATTGAACTGATGAACGAAAGAATTAAAAACGGTGAGTTTCCGCATATCGTTCACGAATCGGAAGCAGCATACGAAGACGATTTAACAATGGCTGCGGAAATGATTATGGAAAGGGCGAAAGAATTGAAGATGGTTTTTGTAAGCGGACCTTCGTCTTCGGGAAAAACCACAACTACATACAAACTGGAGCAAAGGCTTAAAAAACAAGGCATGCGGTTTGTCCCGTTGATTGTAGACAATTATTTTTTCGATTTGGAGATGCATCCCAAAGACGAATTCGGTGATTACGATTTTGAAACACCGCAGGCGTTGGATCTTGAATTGATTAATGAGCATTTGAAATTATTGAGTGAAGGTAAAGAAGTAAAAATCCCATATTACGATTTTAAAGGAGGAAAAAGATATTTAAACCGTACCCCGATGAAATTGGAAAAAGGTGAAATTTTATTAATCGACAGTCTCCATGGTCTTTATCCACAGATGAGCAGCGCGATTCCCGATGAGTTAAAGTTCAAACTTTATCTGGAACCGCTTTTGCAAATGAGGGGAACGGACGGGAAATATATAAAATGGACCGATATACGAATGATTCGCAGAATGTTAAGGGATTCGGTTCACCGTGCTTATAATCCGAAACAAACCCTCGAACATTGGCATTATGTGAGAACGAGTGAATTAATGCACATCATTCCTTACGCAAATACGGCGGATTTTATTATCAACAGTGCAATGCCATACGAAATTGCCCTTTACAGACCAAAGCTGTTGAACGATTTCAAAAAATGGGAAGAAGAATATAAAGGCGATCCTTTACGCGAAGACGCTTATATCAGAGCTTCGCGGGTAGCACGTATGCTCGAGTCCGTAGTGCCGGTTGAAGACGATTCCGCGGTTCCGCATGATTCTGTCCTCCGTGAATTTATTGGCGGAAGTAGTATAAACTATCATTAAATATTTGACTTTTGGATTTAGGATAAATTTTATATATTTAATTTAAAATAAAGAACATGATATAATAAGAATCATACAAGAGCCGGTTTATAAGGTTTTCGATTCTTATTTGCCATTTTAATTTGGTTTGAAGTTATAAGTCAAATATATTCTATTAGTTAATACTTCTTTCTTACAAAACGGAGGCACAATGAAGTTTTTATCTCTCCTTTTAGTGTTTCTCTTTATTGAATTGCTTAATGCACAAACCAATCAAAGGCTAATCAAAGAAAACACTTTTAACGTTTTTATAGATTGCCCAAGTTGCGATATCGATTACCTCAAGGAAAAAATCGAATATGTTAATTTCGTATGGGATAGAAAAAACGCCGATGTTCATATTTTGTTTAGTGAACAAAAAACGGGAGGGGAAGGTAAAAAAGTAACACTTTTCTTTATCGGCTTGAATAAATTTAAGAACTCTAACGATACGCTGTCTTACGTAAGGGATAAAGACGATACGGACGAAACCGAAAGGATTAAGATGGCAAAGAAAATAAAATTGGGACTGATGCGCTATGTTGCAAAAACTCCGATCGCAGAAAAAATAAATATAGGTTATGAAAAACCGGTTGGTCAAGAGGAGACCGAAAAAAAAGACGATTGGGATTTTTGGGTTTTTAATAATATAATACGGTCGTTTATCCACACTAACCAAAATACGAAATCATATTTTTTCTACGGGTCGATTTCGGCAAACCGAGTAACCGAAGATTGGAAAATTAATTTCAGGATTTCCGGAAACTATAACGAAGAAGTATATAAGTATTTCGATGATATCACTCGCAATGTCCAACGAAGCTATGGTTTTTATTCTACTGTTATAAAATCTATTGATCAGCATTGGTCGGTTGGCGCTTGGGGTAGAATTTCATCTTCGGCATATAGTAATATTAAGTTGGATGCTTCAATTTCAACCGGGATTGAATATAACATTTTCCCGTTTTCCATCTCCAACAGTAAACAGCTGAGGATTGGGTATTATCTGCGAGGAATGTACAACAACTATTTTGAAGAAACAATTTATTTTAAAACAAAAGAAAATCTTTTTCAACAAACGCTTCAAATAGCGGTAAATTTTGTTCAACCGTGGGGGACGATAAACTCATCGGTAAGCGGAAATAGTTTCTTACATGATTTTAAAAAGTACTCAATTACTACGCGGTTTATGCTGAGCATCAAATTAATAAAAGGATTGTCGTTGGAATTCAGCGGAACTTACTCGAAGATAAACGATCAAATATCCTTGCCGAAGCGGGGAGCAACCAAAGAAGAAGTTTTGCTTAGGCAACGCGAACTCGAAACGCAATACCGCTTTTGGGGCTCAATCGGATTCTCTTATACGTTCGGCTCAATTTACAATAATATTGTAAATCCGAGATTCGATTAATTAGCAAAAGTAATTATTCAATAACAACAGCCGTACCGCTTGCGGAAACCATTAACATGCTGGAAGTTTGTCCGATTGTTTCGTAATCCAAATCTACTGCTATTACAGCGTTTCCGCCCATTGCCCTGCATTCTTCCAGCATTTCTTGAACGGCGATCTCCTTTGCTTTTTTAAGTTCCCGTTCGTATGAGGCTGAACGTCCCCCGACAATGTCTCTGATTCCGGCAAACAAATCTTTGAAAATATTTGCACCTAAAATCGCTTCGCCGGTTACCAATCCCAAATATTTTACAATTTTTTTACCTTCAATGGTATGTGTGGTGGTAATTAACATAAAATCTCCTGTTTTTTTAGACAATTGTAAAATAACAAATTATATGTGAAATTCTGAAACAAAAACCGGAAAAATTAATCTTTGTTAAGTGTATAAAATCGTTAATTTTAATTAAATTTATGAAAGAAATATATTTTCTTATTACTATTCTGATAAAATCACATGCGTTCTACTTTTGCGGAAATTAACCTGTCCAATTTAAAATACAACTTTCTGAATATTCGTAAAAAAGTTGGAAAGTGTAAAGTAATGGCGGTTGTGAAAGCAGACGCGTACGGGCACGGAATGGTTCAATGTGTAAGTAAACTTGAAGCACTGGGAAAAAATAAACCTGAGTATTACGGTGTGGCGCTTACCGAAGAAGGTATTGAGCTTCGTAAGTCTAAAACAACCAATCAACCTGTGCTAACATTTTCACCGGTTGATGTAAACGAATACGAAGAATATTTAAAATACCGCATAATTCCTTCGGTGTGTAGCGAAAGAGATTTATTTAAATTAAGAAAATATAAATTTAATAAGACTCTTAACGTTCATATAAACGTTGATACCGGATTGGGAAGATTAGGAATTCCATTTCAGTCGGCTGTGGATGTAATAAAAAAAATTGCCAAATTGGAGAAAATAAGAATCGACGGAATTTATACTCACTTTGCAACGTCCGATGAAAAAGACAAAACATTTGCAAACTTGCAGTTGCGCAGATTCGCAGAAGTATTGAAAAAATTGGATTCGGAAAATATTGATTACGGAGTCGTGCATGCGGCAAACAGCGGCGCTATACTTGATATGCCTGATGCTTACTTCGATATGGTGCGCCCGGGAATTTCGTTATACGGTTATTATCCGTCGCACGAAACCACGGAATCTATTCCGTTGAAACCGGTTATGTCGCTTTATTCGAAAGTTTCTACAGTTAAAAAAATACCAAAAGGGGAATCGGTAAGTTACGGCAGAAAATTCATCGCAAATAAATTAACAACCGTTGCTACTTTGCCGGTGGGATATGCCGATGGAGTTTCAAGAAATCTCACAAACAGAATGAAAGTGATTATTAACGATCGGATGATTAAACAAATCGGTACTGTTACAATGGACAGAATATGCTTGAACGTTGACAGAAAGAATGTGAAAGCAGGTGATAAAGCAATATTGCTGGGCAAAAGCAAATCCCGCAAGATTGATGCTTGGGATTGGGCAAACCTGCTTAACACTATTCCTTACGAAATTACTTGTAATATTAGCAAACGTGTTCCGCGAGTGTATAAAGGACAATGAAAGACATAACAAAAACATATTTGGAACAATGCTTTAATAAAGCTTTAACCGGAATACAGCTTAAAGCCGGACAAGTGGAAATCGTTACCAAATTAAGGGAATTATTGTTTGAGGGAAACGACATAAAAGGAATAATTGAACGGATGAAAAAAAGTACTGAACTTTCCACGTTTGGTATAAAAGTAGGTGAAGCGTATGCGTTTATTGAAGAAAACGAAATAGATTTTTCGTCGGTGTCGCACCATTTTAATGAACACACCGAGAAAATTTCACAAACGATTAGAAACCTTATTGAATCGGTTAGCTGGGAAAACTTTCAAAGAACAATAGCCAGATTAAATGAACTGGAATTGGCCGAAGAAGAAGGTAAGAAAGAAAAGGAAGAACAAATCGAATTTATGCTCGATTACAAGCCTACCGAGAACGATGATGAGGAAACCCTTGAAATGAAAAAAGATTTCATTTTGGATGATGAGGTTTTAATAAGAGATATTTCCTTTGATGAATACCGCGAAAAAATTTTGGATTCGGTAAAAAAAATAGACGAACTGTTAAATAACCTTCAAGAAAATAATTATAACGACGAACTGCTACTGAAATGTATTAAGACTGTAGAGACAAACAAAACCTTATCGGAAAATCATAATTTTGAAATCATTACAAAAATGCACGGAATTTTAGCGGATTCTTTAAAGTTGGTCGGACGCGATATCGTTAAAATAAATAATCAGTTAATTTACGCGATGCGTTCATGTTTAATAGTAATAGTTGCAATAATTAAAGATAAAAAAGTAGATATTACTGAGTTTCTTGAAAGGGCTGAGTTTTTAGGGCGGGAACTCGATAAAATTAAACAAAGGGAAGTAATATGAAAATTTATGCTGTAATAATGGCCGGCGGTGTCGGTTCAAGATTTTGGCCGCGAAGTAAGAGGAAAAAACCCAAACAATTATTGAAAATTTTCGGAGATAATACCTTAATTCAAAATACGGTTGCCAGACTTAACGGCTTAGTGGAAAACGATCATATATTCGTGATTACAAATAAAGATCAGGTAAAACAAATAAAAAAGCAAATTCCCCATATCCCCGAAGAAAACATTATTGCCGAACCGTTCGGGAAAAACACCGCAGCTTGTATTGGTCTGGGCGCGGTATTTGTGGAACATAAAGACAAAGATGCGGTTATGCTTACACTTCCAGCCGACCATTTAATTCTGGATGTTGAAGCTTTTCAAAATATTCTCAAAAAAGCTGCCGAGTTTGCTTACGAATCGAAAGGGTTGGTTACAATCGGTATTACTCCAACGCGTCCCGAAACGGGTTACGGATACATTCAGTACATTGATGAGCCAATTAAAGAAAACATTTACAAAGTGCGCACTTTCGCGGAAAAACCGAATTTGTCTACGGCGAAGAGATTTTTAAAATCAGGCGACTTCTTATGGAATTCCGGAATGTTTATTTGGCGGGTTGATACAATTAAAGACGAAATTAAAATTCATCTCCCCGATTTATATGAAGGTTTAACGAAGCTGCAAAAAGCGGTAGGGAAAAAAGATTTTGACGATGAACTAACAAAAGTTTACGGACAATTAAGAAATATTTCCATAGATTACGGGGTGATGGAAAAATCAAAAAATGTTTATCTTACCAAAGCCGATTTTAACTGGAGCGATGTGGGAAGCTGGGAAGAAGTATATCAATTATCGGAGAAAGATAGTATGGGAAATGCAACCGTTGGTAAAGTTTATACCGATAAAACTTACAGTTCATACGTTTATTCGCCTAAAAAGTTTACGGCTTTAATCGGTGTGGAAAACTTGATTGTGATAAATACAAAAAATGCATTGCTCGTTTGCAACAGGGAAAATGCGCAAGATGTAAAGAAAGTGGTAGATTACTTAAAAATGAATAAAGAAACCGAACTTCTGTAATGAAAAAACTTATAACCGAAGAAATAATTCTGAATTTGTATAAAAGCGGAAAATCCGTTCTTTATGTTTCCGGCAATGAGATATTTACTCCTTCCGCTCTCGATAAAATCCGCGAATTTAATATTTCGTTGGAAAAGGAAAACCGCGGCACAAGCTCTGATTTTTCCCGGCGAGACAGCGGCAAAGCGGAAGATATAAAAAAAATAGGATTGGGAAGCGATCACACCGGTTTTGCAGTAAAAAAAGAAATTATAAAATACCTAGCGGAAAAAGGTTATGAGACGGTTGATTATGGAACTTACGATGAACAGTCTTGCGATTACCCCGACTTTGCATTGACGGTAGCAAAAAACGTTGTGTTGAAAGAAGTTGATGCCGGAATTATTTTTGATGCGACCGGAATACCTTCGGGAATTACGGCAAATAAATTACCTGGAATACGGGCCGCAACATGTTACAACGAGTTCTCGGCAAAAAGTTCGCGGGAACATAACAACGCTAACGTTTTGGTACTCGGCGCTAAAACGCTTGGTATCGAAACGATAAAATCGATAATCGATACTTGGCTTTCAACCGATTTTCTCGGTGGAAGACATCAGAGAAGATTGGATAAAATTAAAACTATTGAAATTCAATTATTAAAAAATCGTAAGGATTGATTAAATTTTCCGAGTTGGCGCTTTGACAATTGAAAACTATGTAATTTTACGGAACAAAAAACTCACCGAAAAAACTTTTGAGTTAACAATTGACGCTCCGGAACTTGCCCGTTTATCCGAACCGGGGCAATTTTGTAATATCAAAGTTTCCGGGGAATTAATTCCTTTGTTAAGGCGTCCGTTCAGTATCAGCCAGGTTTCCGGAACGGAAGTAACATTTATGATTGCCGTTACCGGTACGGGAACCGGTATTCTCGCAAAGAAACAAACAGGCGATGAATTAAATGTGTTGGGACCGTTAGGCAAAGGTTTCGGAATCGATGATACGTTTGAGACGGCAATACTCATAGCCGGCGGAATAGGAGTTGCACCTTTTCCGTTTTTAATCAATAAGTTGAAAGAGCAAGGAAAAGAAATAATTCTTTTTAACGGCGCAAGGAACTCAGCCGAATTGATAAAATTGAACTTTGAAAACGAATTGAATTCCACCGACGACGGTTCCGCCGGATTGAAAGGGAATGTAATCGATTTATTGCATGCGAATCGCAAACTTTTCGTAAATAAAAATGTAAAAGTTTTCGGATGCGGTCCGCATCCAATGTTAAAAGCGTTGCAAGATTACTGTTCTACCGGAAATCTGAACTGTGAAATTTCTGTGGAAAGCAATATGGCTTGCGGATTCGGAATTTGCCAAGGTTGTCCCGTGCATTCGGCTTCGGAAGATAAATATTATTTGATTTGCAAAGACGGTCCGGTCTTTAATTCGAGAGATATAATTTTATGAGCGAATTGGATTTTACAGTTAAAATCGGGAATAAGTTGACGTTGAAAAATCCGGTAATGCTTGCTTCCGGCACCGTAGGTTACGGGAACGAAATATCGGAATTTTTGGATTTGTCGGAGATCGGGGCAATCGTAACCAAATCCATTTCGTTGAAGCCGAGGAAAGGTAATCCGCCGCAAAGGGTTGTTGAAACTACCGGCGGAATGTTAAATGCCATCGGTTTAGCAAACGTTGGAGTTGAAAAATTTATTTCCGAAAAGTTACCTTTTCTCGAAAAAGTAAACTCAACGCTTATTTGTAACATTGCCGCAAGCAGTGTTGAAGAATATACGGAGTGCGTAAAAATACTTGACAAATATAAAATAATTAAAGGTTTTGAGATTAATGTCTCATGTCCGAATGTAAAAGACGGCGGATTGATCTTCGGAAATAATCTTGAAGCGGTTGCCGGAATTACGGAAAAAGTTAGAGTAGTTACGGAGAAGCCGGTGATAATTAAACTTTCGCCGAACGTATCGAATATTGCTGAATTTGCCAAAGTTGCTAAAGAACGCGGCGCCGATGCGGTATCGGCAATTAATACGTTGGTCGGAACCGCTTTCGATATCTACACGAGAAGACCTAAAATAAAAAATATTACGGGCGGTTTGTCCGGTCCGGCAATTAAACCGGTTGCTCTTGCAAAAGTTTTCGAGATAAGCCGGAATGTTGATATTCCGATTATCGGTATCGGCGGAATTTCCAAGTGGGAAGATGCCATTGAGTTTATGATTGCCGGCGCTTCGGCATTTCAGTTGGGTACAATCAATTTTGTTAACCCGAAAGCCGCCAAGGAAATTCTTGAGGGCGTAAAAAATTATTGTTTGCAAAACAACATCAAAGAAATTTCCGGTTTAACCGGATCATACGAATTGTAAATGGATATTAAAACTGCATTGGATAAATTATTTTCGTTGCACCAATTCGGCGTTAAGCTCGGATTGGAAAATATCGAACGGTTACTGGAGTATTTGGGTAATCCCGAAAAAGAATTAAAGATTTTTCACGTTGCCGGATCGAACGGAAAAGGAAGTACGGCTTCGTTTTTAGCGAGTGTTTTAACCGAGACCGGTGCGAAAACGGGATTATATACTTCGCCGCATTTTGTTGATTTCAATGAAAGAATAAGAATCGACGGAAAACAAATTCCCGATGAATACATTCTCCGCTTCATGGAAAAATTGGAAGATTATATCGATGAGTATAGACCGACGTTTTTCGAGCTTACAACTGCAATGGCGTACCAGTATTTTGCCGAAAACAATATCGATTATGCTGTTGTTGAGGTCGGATTGGGCGGAAGACTGGATGCAACCAATACGATATTACCGCTTGCTTCCGTTATAACAACAATAAGTTACGATCACACACACATTTTGGGAACAAGTTACGAAGCTATAGCAAGGGAAAAAGCGGGCATAATAAAACCTGATGTTCCGGTTTTCATCGGTGATTTGCCGGATTCTGCGGAAAAAGAAATCGTTTCGATTGCGCAGGAAAGAAACAGCAGCGTTTACAGACTTAACGACGTATTGAAAATTGAGGAAGGAGGCATAACGGTTTTGCTTTCGAACGGTGCCTTTGCGATTAACGGAACTCCTTTGAGAGGGGAACATCAAAATAAAAATGCTGCTTTAGCTGCGTACACGCTTGATAAAATTCACAGAAAAATAGATGCTAAAACTTTCCGTAAGGGAATCGATAATATTATTAAGAATACCGGAATTCAAGGACGGTACGAAATCCATAACAGCAATCCGAAAATAATTTTCGATTCGGCACATAATCCTGAAGGAATTTCAGCGTTTATAAAAGAATTTACTCGAGATGCTCAGGGATGCAACGGAAAATATTTACTGTTCGCCGCAATGAAAGATAAAAACAATACCGAAAGTATAAAAATATTAAGCGAAATATTTGATGAAATATATTTTACCGGTATTGATTATCACCGTGCCGCAAGACCGGAAGAGTTAATGGAAATAGCCGGAAGATTAAATATAAATTCAAAAATCGTTACCGATAAATTAAGTTTTATTAATAAATTCAAGGAACGCAAGGATAACTCATGCCTGGCGGTTTTGGGCAGTATTTACTTGCTCGGAGAGATAAAAAATGCGTTAAAAGACAAAAATGTCTTGACATTTTAATTTAATAAAGGTATGTTTCAGATGAGCCTCGTGTTCCTTTCATAAATCAAATAAAATCAAAAATAATCATTATCGATACGATAATTCCCGAAACATAATTACGAAACAATAATTACAAAATTAAATATTAGGATTTAAATTATGCCAATGGATATTTCAGAACTTAAGTCAAAGAAGATTGTTGATCTTTACAAAATTGCTAAAGATTTCAACATCTCAGGTTACAGCGATTTAAGAAAACAAGACCTTATTTTCAAAATTCTGGAAGCACAAACCCAAAAAGACGGATTGACATTTTCCAAAGGTGTGCTTGAGGTTTTGCAAGACGGATACGGATTTTTAAGGTCGGCGGATTATAATTATTTACCTTCTCCCGATGATATTTACGTTTCGCCCTCGCAAATCAAACGGTTTAGTTTACGAACCGGCGATTTAATAAGCGGGCAAGTGCGACCTCCGAAGGAAGGCGAAAGATTTTTCGCTTTATTAAGGGTTGAAGCAGTAAACGGAAAAGACCCGGAAGAAATTAGAGATCGTACTTTGTTCGATAACCTTACCCCGCTTTATCCTACGAAAAGAATAAAGTTGGAATCTTCGCCGGGCGAATATTCCATGAGAATAATGGATTTACTTTCTCCGGTCGGTAAAGGTCAGAGAGGTCTTATAGTTTCGCCGCCCAAAACCGGAAAAACCGTACTTCTGCAAAAAATAGCAAATTCGGTTACCCGTAACCATCCCGAAATAAAGTTAATCATTCTTCTTATTGACGAAAGACCGGAAGAAGTGACCGATATGCAACGCTCCGTTAATGCGGAAGTTATCAGTTCCACGTTCGATGAACCTGCCGAAAGACATGTGCAAGTGGCAAACATGGTTATCGAGAAAGCGAAAAGAATGGTTGAAGCCGGAGACGACGTTGTTATTCTTTTGGATAGTATTACAAGGTTGGCAAGGGCACACAATACAATTATGCCTTCCAGCGGTCGCGTTCTTTCCGGCGGTGTGGATGCAAACGCTTTGCATAAACCCAAACGGTTTTTCGGCGCTGCCAGAAACACCGAAGACGGCGGTAGTCTTACTATTATTGCAACGGCGCTAATCGATACCGGAAGCAGAATGGATGAAGTGATCTTTGAAGAGTTCAAAGGAACGGGTAACATGGAATTGGTATTGAACCGTGAGCTTTCCGATAGAAGAATTTTCCCGGCTATAGATGTTAATAAATCCGGCACGAGAAAAGAAGAATTATTACTCACCGAAGAAGAACTTAATAAAGTTTGGATTCTTAGAAAAATCCTTGCCGAATTGGATGTTGTTGAAGCGATGGAGTTTCTGTTGGATAAGATGCGCGGAACGAAAAACAATAAAGAATTCTTGCAAAGTATGAACAGCTGACGGATTTCTTTTTACTCTTTTAATTAATACCATTTTCCTATATATTTTTATTCAATATTCGATTAAAAAGGAATCCGATATTGTTTAGAAAATATTTTCAGTTTGGTGCGCTTTTTTTATTGTTTGTTTGTACGTCATTAGCTCAAGTTAGGTTCAAACCGCCGCCCCCGGTTTTAATATCAAGTTATCAATTTCCCGTTGATAGCATCTATTCCGATTTGTTCGTTGCATTCAGAATTCCTTACGGCAAGCTGGTTTTCGTAAAAGAAAATAAAAATTATTCCGCCTCTTTCGAATTCGGAATTGATGTAAAAAGAAACGATACTTTGGTTGAAAGGACGTCGGTTTCCGAAAACGTGGTTCTGCAAAATTACGATCTTACAAAATCGAAAGACGATTATGTGCAAGGACTTGTTAAATTTAAATTAAAAAGCGGAAAATATAATCTGATACCCGAAATCCGGTTGAAGAATACGAATATCGATGTCAGATTAAAACCGATCGCAGAAAACATTGTACCGGATACGGTTATCATTTTTGAACCGTTGGTAGTGAATAAGCACGATAATGAATTTGTACTTACCAATTATGAAAATAATTTCCCTTTCTCTGCCGCAGATTACGGAATTTTAATTCCCGTAAAAAATTCCGTCGATACGGTTTCGGTTAAAATTCAGCAAGGTGATTATGTAATATGCGATACAACATTAACGGATAAAATTAAACACCGTCTTTTTCCTGATGCCCGGCAAAATGAAATTATGCTTAAAACCGATACGGCTAATACTAAATTAAATTATTTTTATTTAAATGATTTCTCGCATTTGCTTAATGAAGGAATGGTGGAGATAAAGATTAAAGCCGGCAAAATGAAAAAAGTAATGTTTAAAAAACAAGTTGTATGGTATTCGAAACCGATTATTTTATATAATCCCGAAAAAGCAGTATCGCTATTGCGGATTATAGGAGAAGAAAAGGAAGCCAAAGCAATTTTCAAACATCCTTCGAAATTGTATTATAAAAAACTTATCGAGTACTGGAACCGGAAGTTTCCCCAAAAAAGTAAATTTAACGAAGCGATGAACGAATTTTACACTCGCGCCGATTATGCTTTGTTGAATTTCAGAACATTGGGAAAAGCAAACGGTTTGAGGACAGACCGCGCAGTTGTTTATATCAAATACGGAAAACCGAGTTCAATAGAAAGAAAATATTCCGAACAAAACGAAATACTGGAAATATGGCGGTATCAACATCTCAATAGAGAATTTATATTTATCGACAGAACAGGTTCCGGGAATTTCAAACTGTTGGGTAAGTGATGAGAAAGTTTGTTTTTACTTGCGGTGACATTAACGGAATAGGACCGGAAATCTGCGTAAAAACTTTCAACAAAATTTTCAATCCCAAAAAATACGGCATTTTATTCGGTTGCCCTGCTAACGTCTTTGAAGGAATCATACGAAAAATAAAACCGGAATTTAAATATTCAATTATTAAAAATTTAAAAGAATTCAACACGGACCGTGTTAACGTATTGGATTTGGGTAAAGCGAATTTCACGCCCGGTAAACCGACAAAGGTTTCCGGAAGAATTGCATACAAAGCAATTAACCAAGCCCTAAAAGCTATTGACGTAGGTTATGCCGGGGCATTAATTACGGCGCCTATTTCCAAACATGCTGTCGGTCTGGCGGGATTGGATTTTCCCGGGCATACCGAGCTTCTAGCTTCGCGCTACAAAGTGAAAAATTTTTCTATGATGTTCTTATCTTCTTCAATGAAAGTTGGATTGGTAACAATTCACGAACCCTTAAAAAAAGTACCGCGTTTAATAACCGCAAAAAAATTAGTAAATACTATTAAAACGGTTGGTAAATCGCTTGAAAGTGATTTTGGTATTGCAGAACCGGAACTTGCGGTATTAGGATTAAATCCGCATGCCGGCGAAAAGGGAAGGATTGGGAAGGAAGAAATGCAAACAATTGAGCCGGTTATCCGGAAATTTAAGAATGTTTACGGACCTTTCGTGCCCGATGCTTTCTTCGGAGAAAAGTTATATAAAAATTTCGATGCCGTTATCGGAATGTATCATGATCAGGTATTAATCCCGTTTAAACTATTGAATTTCAGAAAAGGCGTTAATTTTACTGCCGGTTTACCGTTCGTAAGGACTTCACCCGATCACGGAACCGCGTTCGACATAGCCGGTAAATTCATAGCCGACGAAACAAGTATGCTTGAAGCATTCAAATGGGCAGATAAAATTTTGAAGTACAGAAAAAGAAATGCAGCAGAATAAAGAGTATAAATACGTAGCGAAGATTTATAATTATTTGATGCGCTCGGTCGATTACGAACATTGGGCGCAATATATTTTATCGATTTACGATTTATTGGAAATAAAAGGCGAAAATATATTGGAGTTGGCTGCGGGAAACCTGAAATTGGCTGAAAAAATAGCGGTAAGGTTCCCGCAAGTTATCGCTTCCGATATTTCTTTAGAAATGTTGAAATTAAATGATAACAACTTAAATAAAATCTGCTGCAGCATGGAACAATTGCCGTTCAAAATTAATTTTGATTATATTTACTCAACGTTCGACAGTTTGAATTATCTGAATTCCGAAGACAAACTGAAGAATTTCTTTTTGGAAATAAGTACTGTTATGAACGGCGATTCTTATTTTACGTTTGATGTCAGTCTTGAAAAAAACAGTTTAAAACATGAAAAACGGTTAAACCGTAAAGGAAAATTCGGAAATATTAAGTATATTCAAAAAAGCGAATATGATAAAAATTCCAAAATACATTTGAATCATTTTAAAATTATGTTGGAAGACGGCCGGATCGTAGAAGAGATTCACAAGCAAAAAATATATGACTTTGATTATTACTTTGAAGTTATTGATGACGCCGGAATGTATGTGGCGCATTGCTTCGAAACTTTTACATATGAAAACGCAAACGAAAACTCCGAACGGGCTCAATTTATAATTAAAAGAAAAAATTAAAAATGGTAACATTCAGCAACGTCGAATTCAGTTATCCTAATCAACCTGTATTCAGCAATTTGAATTTGCACATCGATGAAGGTGAATTTGTATATTTGATAGGGAAAAGCGGTATCGGAAAATCCACATTGCTTCAAATGGTTTATATGAATATTCTGCCGCAAAGCGGATACGTGCAAGTTGGGGAATTCAGTTCCGATACAATTAAACCCGCGCAACTTCCTTTTTTACGGAGAAAAGTCGGTGTGGTTTTCCAAGATTTCAAACTGCTTGAAGACAGAAACGTTTTTAACAATCTCGCTTTCGTATTGCATCTATTGGGAATCCCGAGAAAAGAATTAAAAAAACGGGTGGTTGATGCTCTAACGGAAGTCGGGTTAATACATAAACAAAACAATATGCCGCATCAACTTTCGGGCGGTGAAAAGCAACGCGTTGCAATTGCCCGCGCAATCGTTAAAAATCCTAAAGTGATTCTTGCCGACGAACCCACGGGTAATTTGGACCCGGAAACTTCGATGGATATAATGTATATTTTACAAAGAATAAGCGAGCGGGGAACAGCCGTAATTTTTGCCACGCATAATTATGAATTGGTAAAAAAGGTCAGGGCAAAAATATTCAAGTTGGAAGACGGTAAAGCCGTTAAAGTTGTTCTTAAACCTAAATCCGAAAAAGAGACTCAGCCTGCGGAATGATCCAATTTTTTTAAGATGTTTTCCGTAACGTTATCTACCGGTTGAGCGCCGTCAACAACAATTATTTCTGTTTTGTTTTTGTAATATTCCAAAACCGGCTGTGTTGTTTCGTGATATACTCTTAGTCTTCTTCGTATTACTTCTTCTTTGTCGTCGTCCCTTTTAACAAAACTGTTTTCCGCTCCGCAGTTCGGGCACTTGTTGGGATTTTCAATTTGATTAAGATTTACAATGGTTCCGCAAACTTTACAAACCCTTCTCATCGAAAGCCGTTGAATGATTACTTCGTCGTCAACAAGCAATTTGATTATTACGGGATAACCGTTGTTTAATTGTTCGATAATTTCATCCAACAGTTTTGCTTGGTTCAGCGTCCTGGGGAAACCGTCTAAAATATATCCTTCTTTGCAACTGTCGCTGAACAAAACGTTTTTCACAATTCCAACCATAATTTCATCGGGAACCAATTCACCTTTTTCCATAATCTCTTTTGCTTTTAATCCGAGTTCTGTTTTTTGAGCCACGGCATTTCTTAAAATATCGCCGGTGGAAATATGCGGAACGTTAAGTTTTCCGGCTAAAATTTTTGCTTGGGTGCCTTTTCCCGCTCCGGGCGCCCCGAACATAATTATCTGTTTTTTAAGCAATTACAACTCCATTGAAATAATTAATATTATCTAATTTAAATTGTTAAGAATCCTTTTTTGGTTAAAGTATTTTGTCATCAAGTCGGCACTTTCTTTGGCGTAAATGCCGGAATAAACTTCGGGTTTATGGTTATATTTGTTTTCCTCTAAAACATTGTAAAGCGAACCGCCCGCGCCGAACTTAGGCTCGAATGCGCCGAAATAAATTTTTTCTATTCTCGAAAGTAATATTGCTCCACTGCACATTAAACAAGGTTCTACCGTAATGTAAAGTTCGCAGCCTGTAAGAAATTTGGACTTGAGCGAATTGGCAGCAGCGGTAATTGCAATCATTTCTGCATGTGCGGTCGGGTCTTTTAATGTTTCCGTTTGATTGTATCCTCTGCCTATTATCCTGTTATTGCGGACAACTACAGCACCGATTGGAACTTCCCCTTCGTTCAATGCGCGTTCCGCCAATGACAGGGCTTCGAACATAAAATTGTAGACGTGTTTAGGGAAAAGCAAACTTTACGTATTCCTAAATTATAATTTGTACGCCCGGAAGGACTCGAACCCTCAACCCTCTGATCCGAAGTCAGATGCTCTATCCAATTGAGCTACGGGCGCATTTGTATTATTATACATTTTTCAATGCAAAATATATCCAATTATTTATTTCATTTCCACAATTTTAATGTATGAGAAAAAGAAATCAATAAAGTAATTCTTGGAATTTGTTTATAAAAATGGAAATAATTTCATATGGAATAACGAAAAAATGCGGGTAATTTTTGCCGATTTTTTGTAGATTAAAAAACCGAGAGCATATCTTATTAGGTTTTAACAAAACAAAAATCCAAGGTGTGTTATGGATGCATTACTGATAATGGTTTTTTCCTTTGCCGGTTATTTGATAATGTATAAAATTTACGGTCGTTTTATCGGAAAAAAGGTTTTTAAATTAAACGACGATAATAAAACACCCGCCGTTGAATTCGAAGACGGAATCGATTTCGTCCCAACGAAAAAGGAAGTAATATTCGGTCACCATTTTACATCTATTGCCGGAACCGGACCGATTGTCGGTCCCGCAATAGCAATTATTTGGGGTTGGGTGCCTGCGCTGCTTTGGGTTTTTCTCGGCTCTATTATTATGGGCGCCGTTCACGATTTCGGGTCTCTTGTAATTTCTCTGAGAAATCAAGGGAAATCCATTTCTGAATATACAGCAAAATATATCAGCGGAAGAACAAAGCTCTTTTTCTTTTTCATAGTGTTTCTTGAGCTTTGGATTGTTGTTTCCATATTCGGACTTGTAATGGCAATTATTTTCGATATGTTTCCCGGTTCGGTTTTCCCGATTTGGATTCAAATTCCGATTGCCATGTTTCTCGGGTATATGATTTACCAAAAAGGGGCAAATTTAACGAAATGGTCGGCTATTGCTGTAATAACAATGTATCTGACAATAATATTGGGAGCATACATGCCGTTGAAAATGCCGGCTGTAATGGGATTATCGCCCGTAGCGGTTTGGTCTGTAATTTTGCTTATTTATGCATTCTTTGCATCGGTTCTTCCCGTTACCAAATTATTACAACCCCGTGATTATATGAATGCGCATCAATTAATAATCGCAATGGTTTTGATGATTTTGGGAGTTTTATTCGCATCGATCGGCGGTAATCTTCAGATCGTTGCTCCGGCTGTTAATCCCAATCCGGCCGAAGCTCCGCCGCTTTGGCCTTTCTTATTTATTACTATTGCCTGCGGTGCGATTTCCGGTTTTCATGCTTTGGTTTCGTCCGGAACTTCGTCGAAACAAATCCGCCGCGAATCGGATTCGATTTTTGTAGGTTACGGTTCTATGTTGGTGGAAGGTTCACTTGCTACTCTTGTAATTATTGCTGTATCAGCCGGGATAGGTCTCGGTTTGGTAGAAAACGGGGAACACTTCACCGGAGTTCAGGCATGGACACATCACTATGCTTCTTGGGCAGCCGCAAAAGGTTTGGGTTCTAAAGTTGCGGCTTTCGTTACCGGTGCTGCAAACCTTCTTTCCGCAATCGGCATTCCAGGAAAAGTCGGCGCAATTATAATGGGAGTTTTTGTAGCTTCTTTTGCCGGAACCACACTCGATTCGGCAACAAGAATTCAACGATACATCTTAACCGAAATGTTTCCGAAAACTTTCAAGAACAGATATGTATCAACAGCAACGGTTATTGGTCTTGCGGTGGTTTTGATTTTTGCAACCGGCTCGAACGGTAAAGGCGCTCTTTTATTATGGCCTTTGTTCGGAGCGGTAAACCAAACTCTTGCTGCAATGGCATTGATTATTGTTACCGTTTATCTACGCATGAACCATAAATGGGGATGGATTCTAAGCGCCATTCCGGCCGTATTTATGTTGGTTATTTCATTTTGGGCAATTGTGTTGAACCACCTCAAGTTCGGCGATTCAAATAATATTTTATTGCAAAGTATAAATTTTGTAATAATTTTATCGGTCGTGTGGATAGCTGTTGAAGGATTTTTAAAATTTATATCTGTAAAACCTGAAGAATCGATTGAAGAAACCGCTCCGCATTCGGTTTGATAAAAATGTTAAGTTAAGGCAGAAATGAATTTTGATAATGCTTAAAACTTTAAGAAAAATTTATTACTCGATGTTTTTACCATGGACTTTGATTTTTGCAGTTTTATATCTCTTAAACTTTTTTAATATTGTTACGTTACCTGTATTTTACGCCGGTAAACCATTCGGGATAATTATTTTTGTTTTGGCACCCGTACTAAGTATTGCAGTCCCGGTGTTTTTAAGAGCCAACTTTGCTCATTCCATCAGAAATTTAAAAGCAATTTCACTTGATAAATTGTTCGGTTTGGAAAGGAATCTAATACTCGTTACGATGATCACGCCGTATTTGGCTGTTGTAGCAATACTTTTTGATGTTCCGGATGTTTACACAACCGGAATCTTTTTGTTTGGATTGTATTCAATATATGCATATTTCCCGACGGAAAACAAAATAAGAAGCGAGATGAAAATATTCAGGGTGAAAACAAGTGAAACCGTTTGAGAATATTTGGAAGAAAATTAAATCGGCTTTCGCTTATTACGATACCGCCGCAAAAGAGAAAGCGGTCGACACTTTGGAATACGAACTCAGCGAACTTGAAAACATTTTCGGATTATTGGTGTTGGGTTCTTTTGTGGGTTTTCCTTCGCCGCCTATGCAGATTACTTTGGATTTAATGCCCGAATTGGAAATGCATTTGATACGAATGATTAACAAAGTGGATACCGCTGAAAGTCCTGTTTCCGATCTCTTTTCTGTTTTTGATATAGGTTGAATTGTGAAAGAACATGCCACATCGTTGTTTTTTCTTGGAAAGGGCGGAGTAGGGAAATCGACTTCCGCCGCATTGTTCGCGGTTTACCTTTCCCGGCAAGGCAAAAAAGTTTTGTTAACGTCGTTGGATCCGGCGCATAATCAATCCGATATTTTCGGAACCGGGCTTTCCGAAACTCCAAAACAAATAACCGGAAATCTACTTATCAAAGAAGTTGATATAAATATCTGGGTGGAAAAATATTTGTCCGATGTTCAAAATCAAATAAAACGTACGTATTCGTATTTAACCGCATTTAATTTGGAAAGCTATTTCGGAATCATTAAATACTCGCCGGGTATTGAAGAATATGCTTTGCTTTCGGCATATAAAAAAATTACTGAAGAGTACGCGGAATCTGATTTCATAATCTTCGATATGCCGCCGACGGCTCTTACTTTAAAATTTTTCTGTCTTCCCAAACTTTCTTTAACATGGTTGAACAAATTACAAGAATTAAGAAATGAAATTATTAAGAAAAGGGAAATAATCACCAAAATAAAATTCGGTAATAGAGAAATTGAACGCGATAAAATTTTAAATAAACTGGAATCGCAAATTAATTCGTACCGCACGGTGGAAGAAGATTTCCGTAACCGGAGTAAGACCAAAATTAATTTGGTGCTTAACCCCGACAAGCTTTCTTTTTCTGAATCCAAATTAATTTCGGAAAAGCTGAAAGAATGCGGTCTTGAAATTTCGGAAGTAATTCTGAATAAGTACAAGCCTGGTTTTTCAACGAAAAAAATAAAGCAAAATTTCGCATCCGCCGGATTGAAATTGTTGCCATTATCGGAAGAAGAACTTTTGGGAACCCAAGCGCTTACAAATTATATTGAAAATGTTTTTCCCAGATAGTGAAAGTTTGGTTGAACAAATACTATTGAGAACTTCAAATGTTTTCCGGTTGTAAAAATAAATAAAACCACTCTTCCTTTTTCTAAAACAAATACGGGGGATTCCAATGGGCGTAAATTATATTTGTCCGGAATGCCGCGGTTACTTAAATGCTTGCGATTATATTATTTTCAGAGCAAAAACGGAAAAGGGCGAAAAAGGCTTGATTTTACTTCATCCCGAATTGGGAAACTATACGGTTATGCATCATCCCGAATTTAAATTCGAAGAAGGAGAAACGGTTGAATTTTATTGCCCGATTTGCGGAAACTCTTTAACGACAAAGCAAAAAGAAAATTTCGCACGAATCATCATGTTGGAAGAAGAAGGGAAAGAATTTACGATTTTATTTTCGCGGGTTGCGGGTGAAAAAAGCACGTATAAAATTCAAGGAGAAAGTATCGAAATTTTCGGGAAGGATGCAACGAAGGAAATCGATTTTAAGAATTTAACTGATTTTACTTAAGAAAAAGGGCCGCGTTAACGACCCTTTTTGTTGGATATTATTTTAATAAAAGCATCTTGCCGGTAAACACTTTTCCGTTAGACATTTTGATTCTGTAAATATAATATCCCGAAGTAACCGAACTGCCGTGCGAATCGCGTCCGTTCCATCTTACGGTATGAAGCCCAACAGCAGCATTATCGTTGTACAAAGTCGCTACTTTTTTGCCGAGAATATTATATACGCTGACTTGAACGTTTGCATCTTTTTCAACGTAAAAAGTAATTTGGGTGGACGGGTTAAACGGATTCGGATAGTTGCCGTGCAGCTTTCCGCCCATCATCGCTTTGGCTTCTTCAATACCTATTACCGAAGCTACCTTACCGTCTTTAGGTACTGCTGAAGAAGAAGACCCATCGGTGCTAGCGCAAGTCATGTTGTTTGCCGCTTCGTCGTAAGTGTAACCGGATTTCGTAACGTTGGTTACACAGAACGTGAACTCGCCGCCGCCGAAATTCCAATTGGAAACAGCGGAACCTTCGCCGTTTGAATCGGTTGTGAATTCGTCCGTATCGGTTGCACTGCCGGACCATTCACCCGAAACCGTAGCTCCGGAAACCGGGTTACCGTTTGCATCTACAATTCTAACTGTTGCGTTTCCTCTCGTAAATACGAAAAATGATTCTTTTACAACACTGATATTATCGACGTGCATGGTCGGATTACCCGCAGGTTCGGTAACCGTAATGTAATCGACTTTGGTTTTGGTATTCGAGCCGCAATCATTCGTGGCAGTAAGTTTAACCGTATATGTTCCGGCATTGTTGTAAGTGTGCGAAGGATTTTGAGCGGTAGAAGTTCCACCATCGCCGAAATCCCAGCTCCAGCTCGTTGGATTGTTTGTCGATTGATCCGTAAAACTAACAGTGAGGGGTGCATCGCCGCTGGTAGGCGAACCTGTAAAATCTGCTACCGGAGCGTTACATGTACCGCTTGTGACCGTAATGTAATCAACTTTGGTTTGCGTATCGGAACCGCAATCGTTTGTGGCGGTAAGTTTAACGGTATATGTTCCTGCACTGTTGTAAGTGTGCGAAGGATTTTGAGCGGTAGAAGTTCCACCGTCACCGAAATCCCAGCTCCAGCTTGTCGGATTGTTTGTTGATTGATCAGTGAAATTAACCGTTAACGGCGCGTCGCCGCTTGTCGGAGAACCGCTGAATTCCGCAACCGGTGCGTTACAAGTAGAACCGTCGTTAACTGCTTTGAAAGCATTAATTCTTCCCGCACCCAATTTGCCTTGATAATTTTCATTACCGGGAACAGAATAAATATCGTCTGCAGTATCGAATAATCTTTGTTTTACTTGATCGGCTGTCCAATCGGGATGTTTTGACCAAATTAAAGCGGCGGTTCCGGCAGCCATCGGTGTAGCCATGGATGTTCCGCTTAATGTTGCAACGTAATCGTTATCCGGATCGTTATGATCGTGATACGTACTTACAATATCCGTTCCGGGAGCCGAAATATCCACAAAAGTTCCGTAAGTAGAGAAGTCAGATTTAACATCGTTTTGATCTGTTGATGCAACACCGATTACATCTTCTCTGTCCAGCATATAATCCGATTGTTCGTTGTCATCGTTGCCTGCGGCTTTAAAAACCAAACCGCCGCCGCCTATGAAATAATCGAGCGCATCGCCCAGACCTCCAGAATTGGAAGAACCCCAACTGCATGTTGCTATTTGAGCGCCGTTATCGGCAGCGTAGTAGAATGCTTGAGCAGCGTAATCCATTCCGACGTAACCGACTTCGAAAATGAAGAATCTGCCCGACCAGCCGATACGGAGAGCCATTACCTTTACACCATTGCCGGAAGGTTGAAGAGTTCCGTCGCCCCAACCGCCTGCAACAGACGAAACAGCGTAATTGTTGTTGTTAATTGCCGCAACGATACCGGAAGTATGCGTTCCGTGACCGTTAAAATCGCGCGGATCGTTATCCGGTGTATCTCCGTCTTCGCCCGACCAAACAGTTTCGCCGTCAACAAAGTCCCAACCGATCCAGTCATCAACGTAGCCGTTGCCGTCGTCGTCAATTCCGTTATTCATAATTTCATCTGTGTTTAACCACATATTACCTTTGGCGGCTTCAGGATTACTCGAAGATGCATCGGCTCCGCCCAAATCTTTATGATAATAACGAACACCGGTATCCAAATCGGCTACAATGATAGAAGGACTGCCGGTTTCGATATCCCAAGCTTCGGGAGCATCTATATCCGCATCGTTTGATTGGTTCAGATGCCATTGATCAGCAAAATTAGGATCGTTCGGCGTTTTCAGAATAGCATGGATGCCAACGGGTTGGGCATCTATAACTCCGCCTAATCTTTTGTAAGCGCGGGCAACTTTTTCAGCGTCAATCGGATTTCTGAAAAAGATTTTATGCCATCCGGAGAGTTTTATTTTTCTGCCGTTGTAAAATCTTTCTTTTGCACCGGGAAATTGTTGAAGAATTGTTTTAACCCCGTATTTACCGGAGAGTTCGTCAATTTCGGGAATTCCCAATTTTCCGTTAACCATAGTTTGCTTGTTTATTCTTTTGAGAATATCATCGTTGAATTTAACAACGATTCTATTTTTAGCATAACCTACAAAACTGGGCACTTTTCTTAATTGTACGTTTTTAGTCTTGATTTGTTGTGCCGGTAAAAGAATTGCAAACATCGATAAAATTATCAATGTTTTTAAAAGGATTTTTCTCATGAGTACTCCTTATGGTTGTTATTAAATTAAGTTATTTAATGAGTTAATGAGTCTTATTTTAATCTCTATTGAATGAGGATTAAATAAATTTAGAACAAAATAACACTTGCAGTTAATGGATGGGGAAAACCTACATGTGTTGGGAATAAAAAATATTAAAAAGGAAAATTAATTCCAAATTGTTTGATGAAATTAAGGAAATTTTTAATCCAAAGTTATAAAGGAATTGAATATCAAGAATTTCTGCGGGCAAACAAAGAACCCTCAACCTTCTGATCGACAGTAAATTAAAAGTTGTTGTGATTAGTAATATAAATTCAGCTTTCTTCGAGATATCCCCTTTGAATTATTTGACTATTGATACAATAATTTTCTTCCCAAAATCGAAAAGGTGTTACAGAAATGTGTTACAGCGAATGGCATAGATATAAAGAGCCTGGATTTAAAACCTTGTAATCTAATATTATATAATGAATTAATCTTGTGCACCCGGAAGGATTCCTCCGCAGGAGTCCCTTTGAGAGAACCCTCAACCTTCTGATCGACAGTGAAAAAAAATTGTGTTGAGTGGGGAGTGGTAAAATTTTGTGCACCCGGAAGGATTCCTCCGCAGGAGTCCCCTTGGGAGAACCTTCAACCTTCTGATGTGTAGTCAGATTCTCTATCTACTTGCGTTACGGTAATATTTTTAGAAAGTCAAATAAAGAAATTTTTAAATCATTACTAATAGGATTCACTATAAAATTTAAAAATAGGGACAAGTGAATATATCTTTAAGAAATTTTAATTATATGATTGCTGAAATTGTTCTAACATTTTAAAATGGAAAAAAAATAGAATGACAAAGATATTAATAAATTCTAATTTAAAATTATAAGTTTAACTAGTATTAAATTGCTTTTACCATTGGAAGTGTAAGTGGTGGTAAATTCATTCTTAAGATCATATTTTGAACAAATTCTCTAAAATAAGGCCATAAAGTGTATTTTAATGAAACTTCTTTAAAAATTTCAAAAAAATCTTGTGAAATCTCTATTTTCTTTAATTTTATAAAAATGATTTCAAAATTAACTTTTATTAGAGCTACTTTTACGTTTTTTTCTGGTATAAACAATAATAAATTATATGAATAAATTACATTGAGGCTCTTATCGTCTTGAGTAAATTTTACTCTAGATTTTGTATTAATATTTAATTTACCAGAGACTATATTTCTATCGATTTCAGCCTGAGTTTTTATGATAGAAATATTCATTAATTCAATATTTTTTAATATTTTATTATATTCTTCAGGTGATAACTTAAAGGCCTTTTTCATAATTTTATCCTGCTTTTTTATAATTATTATAAATTTGTTTTTCTTCTCTCTCTTTTGGTACTAACTCATCCTCAAAACTATTAGAAAAATCATCAGGAAGTTTTGCAAGATGTTGTGAATCAGAAGTTTTGTTATAATACGAAATTTGTGGGTTTAATCTATCATGTATGCTAAAGATTAGATTCTCTATGTTAATAAAATTAGAATCTAGATAATCTTGAATTGTTTCCCATAACTCAGCTCTTGATAAAATGTGATTAACGTATTGATTCAAAGATTGATTATGATTCTTAGCCTGTTTAACTAAAGAATAATGTAATTGAGGAGAGGTACGCACATTAAAAATTCCACTATATTCTTTTTGAATATCATATTTAATAGGTTCAGGAATAGTTAGTCCTTGATTGTATAAAATCTCTAAAAATTCATCTTTTTCTTTGAGAAAGTTATTTAATGCTTCTATTTCCGTTTTACCTAGCCCATAACAAGACCCTTTCCCAAGTTCCTCAGCGTAAGCAATAAATCTGTTTTTTTCATTATCAGATTCATTTTCTATAATGATATTATATTTTAATTCTTTATAATATTTTAAATTTTTAGTTTTTCCCACCATCGACCTCCTTTATTTTATAAATAATTAATTTAATAGGTGGTAAAAGGTATTTTTTAAAATCATATTTACTAATTACTATATTTTTACGTCCATGTAATTTGTGTACTGTAAATATACCATGAAGATAGTTTGGGTTACTAACAAGATATTTATGTTTAAAACGAATAGCAGAGCCACCTTTATTTGGTAAAAATTCAACGTCTAAGAAATCCAATATTTTTTTGATATAAGGAAATGGAATTTCATTTATTTGTAATTGCTTAAGCCTTTCAAGTTCATTTTCGATATCATCTAATGTAGTACTATCGGTAATTTTGAATTTAAATTTAGCCATTTAATACCATATATAGTATCAATATACACAAATTTGGTGAATTAATTTACTAAAAGCAAGATAAATTTTATGGTCTTTATATTAAACACACATCTGTCCAAAACGACAAAAAAAAGCAAAAGAAGGCTCCTGCTCAGCAAAAAAGAATTGCTGAGCATAAATTTGTTTTAGGGAAAAAAAAAATTAAGAGGAGCCGATATGAAAATAACACTTTT